>LSQX01005662.1_pt1 | contig 34393 bp, 30 predicted proteins | sample 654561 | NCBI WGS metagenome assembly LSQX01 (sample SAMN04489861, study PRJNA283612) | anaerobic digester metagenome | isolation source: 4 biogas reactors fed with cattle manure at either 37C or 55C with and... | place: Denmark: Kongens Lyngby | collected 2014 | reverse complement strand
GTGGAATTCAAGGAAAATTACAGGGAGTACTGTAAATATGTTCCCATATCTGAAGAATTCAGTGATGAATGCAGCAATATTGCCTTAGACGCATGGAAGGTGGTCAGGGGTGTTGATGCAGGAAGGATTGATCTGAAGACAGACAGGAAAGGGAAAATATGTTTTATGGAAGTCAATCTGCTTGCAGGTCTTCATCCGGTTCATTCTGATCTGCCTATTTTGTCAGGCATGCGGGGAATTGACTTTCAGACTTTAATTGAAATGATTGTAAAATCATCGCTTAAACGCCATAATCTTGTGCAATGAGTAAAAAGAAATGCTGTATCCTTTACAATCAGCCGCTTGAAAATGCATCAGCCGACGAACTTGATGTTCTTGATCAGGTGGAATTTGTTGAGGAAAATCTTAATGAGATAGGAATTGAGACATTCAGGAAGGGTATAACAGTTGATTTCATGAAAGAAATTTCCGGACTGGCAGACGGCCGGACAGATTTCGTTTTCAATCTTGTGGAGTCCATTATCGGCAAGGGGGAATTATGCTATTTCATACCCGCACTTCTGAATGCATACTCAATTCCCTATACGGGAAATTCCGTGGAGGCGATCTTCGTAACAACCAGCAAAGCCTTTACAGCGAAATCACTGAAACAGGCAGGGATAAATAATCCGGGAGGATGTCCTCCTTCCCAGTCAGGACAGCTCATTCCGGGCAACAGCTATATAATTAAACCGGTATGGGAGGATGGCTCTTTGGGTATAACAGGTGATTCTGTTTTCACCTATATGCCGGAAATGATCGAAAGTCTTAAAAAATATGACGATACCCATTGGCTCATACAGGATTACATTGAAGGAAGGGAGTTTAATATAAGTATTATTTCAGGCGAAACAGGTCCGGAAGTCCTGCCCGCAGCAGAGATGATTTTTCGTGATTCCTGGGACGATAAGCCAAAAATTGTTGATTTCAAGGCAAAATGGGAAGAAGATTCTTTTGAATTTCAAAATACTGTAAGAGATTTTCCGGGGGACAAACTGGATCAGGATCTTGAAAAACAAATCAGTGATATTGCCCTTAAGTGCTGGAAAATATTTGGCCTCAAGGGATATGCAAGAATAGATATGCGTGTTGACAAAAACAATATACCCTATGTGATTGAAGTCAATGCAAATCCATGTCTGTCGCCTGACAGTGGTCTGATGGCCGCAACCAGGGTTGCAGGACTGCAGTTTTCTGAAGTCATCCGCCGTATCATCAGTGACCTGAATAACTGAGCCTTATATGGAAATATCTGAAAGGATCAGCAGAGAAGACATAAGAAATCTGGAAAAGATCCTTGTATCCACCGGATATTTCTACGATTTCGAAATCCGCAGCGCAATGGAAATAGCTGAACATACTGTTTCGGAAGGAACAGAGGAAAACGGCTATTTCTGGATTAAAATAATTGAAGGGGATGAAACAATTGCATTTGCCTGCTACGGGAAAAATGAATTCTCCCTTTATTCATGGGAACTTTACTGGATCGCCGTCCGCCAGGATTTCAGAAACTGTAAACTGGGCAAAGCCCTGTTGCATGAAACAGAGGAAAAAATCAGGCAAAAAGGAGGAAAAATTCTCTGGATTGAAACATCCGGACGTCCCCTGTATAAATCCACCGAAGAATTTTATAAGAGAAACGGTTATAAACTACAAGCCAGTCTGGAGGATTTTTATGGTCCCGGTGACCCAAAGCAAATATATGCCAGAACACTATGACTACATGCGGAACGGGCCCGGTGAAGCCATGCAGGCAGACTTCCGATAAATTTGAACATGTTCCCGATAAACCGGGACAGAGAATACAAACCACTTAATTTACAATAACATAATAATAATTTCAAATGTAACATAAATATGAATGTTAAAATAGAAAGCAGCTGGAAGGAGAAACTTAAGAATGAATTCAAAAAGGATTATTTTGTCAGTCTCACCGGCTATATAAGGGAAGAATACCGAAAAGATCAGATTTTCCCTCCCGGGAAATTGATATTCAATGCCTTTGACCTGTGTCCCTTTGACAGCGTAAAAGCCGTGATCATAGGTCAGGATCCCTACCATGGACCCGGACAGGCACATGGATTATGTTTTTCCGTAAGGGACGGCTTTGATTTTCCTCCGAGTCTTGTCAATATTTTCAGGGAGATAGAATCGGACATGGGATACAAACCATATTTTTCGGGAAATCTCCAGCGCTGGGCTGCACAAGGCGTTCTTCTTTTAAATGCCATCCTTACAGTGAGAGCCCGTCAGGCCGGATCGCACCGGGGAAAAGGCTGGGAAGAATTCACAGATGAGGTTATCAGAATACTAAACAACGAAAAGGATAATCTTGTATTTTTCCTTTGGGGAGCCTATGCGCAAAAAAAAGGTATATCAATTGACAGGAGCAGACACCTGGTTCTTGAATCTGTCCATCCTTCCCCACTTTCCGCTTCAAGAGGATTTTTCGGCAACAGACATTTCAGCCGCTGCAATACATATTTGTCGGATCATAACATTGACCCGGTAAACTGGAGATAAAATTTAAATCTTCAGGGTTTCAGGGCCTCATCGGGAATAATGTTTTTTATTTCAAGCACCCTGTTTTCGATATCACTGATCTCAACCTCATAAGTAATCCGCATCCGCCCGAAGTACTGCAGGTGGGTACTGTTTACAGGTCCCGTCGAAAATGTTTTCCCGCTGATTTCAGCCGTAATTTCAGCCTTGGGAAATGCAATGGTCACCCTCCTGTATTCTGAAGTTTGTCCGGGTTTTACCGTTCCGAGCTTTTTTATATTCCCGACAGTATCTTTCAGCCCTGCAGTGTTTATCACCACATCAGCCATAAGTTCATTTTTTTCCATATTCCTTATCCTGACATCCGTCGGGCCTTCAGGCTCCCATTTATTTCTTTTACAGGCAAATAAAGCCAGCAAGATAAATATAAGACAGATATTTTTTTTCATTGCGCGTTGAATTACAGATCACATCTGTCATACCTGTAATTCAGTAAAAAAGTTGCATTCTGTCAGATAATTTCGAGACTGTTTGCCGGAACCCACCCTTTATTGCCATCAGGAAGCCTTATCTCCTTCCAGTCACCAACTTCGTCCTCAACACTTACCCTTAATCCTTCATGTATCACAAAAAGATCGGTACCACTGTCATCAGGTGAGCTTTTCCCATTAACGATAGGGCTGAAGATGATGGCCTTATTGCTTTCATGTATCAGTTTCCTGTTCCGCAAAGAAAAGGAAAATGAAGCCAGTGACAGCAGCAGTGCAACCAATGCAAGCCAGAATCCTGTAACCTTGATGGTGTATTTTGATGAATAAAAATAGAATGAAAGAAAAACAAGACATAAGATAAAAGAAACAAGACTTATTACTGCCCAGCTGTCTGAAGCAAGAACAAGCGAAAAGAAATCATACCATCTGACAAAAAAGAGTTCAGGGATCTCATCAAGCCGGTCAGTAGTCATTGCCCGTGCTATACTGAGATTGTAAGTGATATCCTCATCAGCAGGTTTCCTGAGGCGGGCCCGTTCATAAAAGAGTATCGATGCCGGAATATTACCAAGTTTGAAATATGCATTACCGATATTGTAATCCAGAATAGCTGAGCGATAGCCTGCAGTATAGAGACTGGTCCATTCTTCGAGGGCTTTCCCGTAATTGCCTTCAGAAAAATAATCGCTTCCTTTGCTGAATTTCAGGTCTGCCGTATCCTGCGCTCCCGCATTGAAAGCTGAAAGGATCAGCAGCAGAATTATCTGTATTGTAATTGATCTGAAGCTCATATTTAAATTTCATTTTCAACAGACCTTATAAATCCGGAAACATCATCATAAATCGCTGATACTCCGGTGCCGGAAGAAGCAGGTGCATACCTTGCATATTCACACTTGTCAAGGATATCTGCCAGATCTGTAAGTTTTTCATCGTCAACACCTCTTTCCCGCAATGAATCTATGGCACTGTTCCTGGTAAGATCCGATACCGGGATGCTTAGTTTATCGCTCAGATAACCCCATACGGCCTTCAGTATTTCCTCATAAAACCGGTCAGTATCACCTTTTTTCATGCAGGCAGAAGCTTCCTTCAGCCGTTTTACAGCAACCTTCCCTGCCCTGCGGTTTTTAACCGCAGCAATGTCTGCATTTCTCCTTATATGCTCCCTTCGCAAAAACAAAAAGATCAGGAATAAAAGCAAGCTTATCACATAAGCCAGATAAAATGAATTCTGAGACAGGATCTGTCCCCCGGCTATGGTGAGTTTTCCGGGCTTTGTCCGGATAAACCGTATATCCTTTCCCAGATATCTTACATCTTCTTTTGCCACGCCTCCGAAAACCGCAATTTCCGAAGCCTGATCAGTACCTTTCATGGCATGAAATCTGAATTCGGGAGTATTGAGATATTCGTATTCTCCGGTTGATACATTAAAATATGAATATTCTACGGAAGGTATTGTGTAATCTCCGTGATGCCTGGGAATAAGCAGGTATTCAAAAACCTTCTGTCCGCTTGTACCGGCCGGCGAATTCTTGAGATTTTCCGTTACTTTGGGATCATAGATCTCTATGTCGGGAGGAAGCCTGAGGACGGGCATGCCTGCAAGCCTGAGATTACCCGTTCCGGATATTGTAATCTTATAGCTGAGGGCATCATTTACATTTACACTATCCTTGTTAATATCTGCCGTAATATTGATTTTACCGCTAATACCCGAAAAATTCCCTGGCCTGGTTCCGGGCAGGGCTTTTACCCTTATTTTCACCGGTGGACTGGCTACTGCTAGGGGTACGGTTGTATAGCTTGAAAAGAAATCGCCGAAAAAAGGATCCGATCGTCCTGATCTTTGCCGGACAAGCGCGGTGATCTGAACCGGATCAATCGTAATTTCCCCCGTAATCTGCGGATAGAGAAGAAACTGCTGAAGCACACCTGTTCCGTAAACAGTACCATTGATATTCTCCTGCCGGAGCGAACTGAGCGGAGGGGTTTCCAGGTCGTTTTTAAGAAAGCCCGTAAACGAAGGATACCTGATTTCATTAATACCCGAAATATCGACTCTGGTATATAGTTTTACAGTAACCGAAACAGCTTCTCCAAGAAAAACCTCTTTCCTGTTTACGGCAAGATCAAGGAATATTTGTCCTTCGGGAGGAGAAGATGGTGATGTCTTGTGCTGCCCGGCATCCGCTTCTTGCTGTCCCGCAGCCGGAGGTGCCTTGCTGCCGCTAACTTCTATCCTTACGGAATCGGAATAATAAGTTTTATTCTTAATGGTAACGGATGCAGGCGGCAGTACAAATTTTCCTTCATCAGTTGCCTGAAGATAATATAAATATGATTCTGACGTTTCATGGCTTACCCGCCCGTTTATAATCTGTGTACTTGAACTGAAAGAAGTATGAGGACCTGTCAGCCTGATAAAACCTGCAAATGAGGGTGCGGTAAAGTCACCCCCTCTTGCATTGACACGCCACTGAATGGCAAACTGTTCTCCGGATTGTACTGTTCCGGGATATTCTGCCTCAACAGTAATATCCTGTCCGCTTAAACCCGTATTTATGAAAAACAGAAGATAATATGTCAATAATTTTTTCATTCCTTCAAACCTGTCCCGCTACCAGTTCCTGAGTGTTTTTACCTTTTGCTGTTTTGCTTTATCCAGTTTTATCTGTTCCTGAATATCTTTTTCATCATTTGCCAGGGAATTAAGGATCCTTTCTGCATCTTCCCTGGATATCTGTGACTCCTGATCCTGATCCTGTTGCTGGTCATTATCCTGCCCGTTATCATTCTGATCCTGTTGCTGCTCATTATCCTGCCCGTTATCATTCTGATCCTGTTGCTGCTTATCATCCTGGTTTCCCTGATCCTGGTTCTGCTGTGGCTGTTCCTCCTGCTGCTTCAGAAGGTCCTGGGCAAAGGCAAGATTATATTTTGCCTCCCTGTTACGGGGATCAAGCTTCAGGGAACCCTTATATGCCTCAATACTTTCAGGGATCCTGTCTGCCATAAGCAGGGAATTCCCCAGATTATAAAGACTGGCTGACTTTTTCCTCCTGTCATCATTCATCTCAAAGCTGTTGCTGAACTGTTTACCTGCATCTTCAAACTTCTCCTGTTTGTAGAGAGCATTACCTATGTTGAAAACTGCGCTGGAGGAGGCATTGTTCCTGTTCAATGCCTTCCTGTATGCAATTTCAGAATCAGCATAGTTCTCCTTTTCATAATCCCTGTTTCCTTCCCTGATATATTTTTTGTCTCCCTGGGAATATGCTGTCAATGGAACAAACAATACAGCAAAAGTTAAAGCTGACAGAAGGCATAACAAAATTTTACGGTATTTGATCTTTCTATGCATGTTATACGGAAAATCATAGTTTATAACTGAATAATTTAATATTGGCCAGTTTCCTGTTTTTCCTGTCCATAATAATAAATTCAGCAAACAGGAATATTAAAGCCGCAATTGCAAAAAACCGGAACTGGTCGTTGTATTCTGTATACATTTTACTTTCCATATCCTGTTTTTTCATTTTCCTTATTTCATTGTAAACCTCATCGAGTCCAAGGCCGGATATCCCGGCACGGATATAAGTTCCTGAAGTACTGACTGCAATTTTCTTAAGTGTTTCTTCATCAAGTTTTGTTATGACGGTATTGCCCTCATGGTCCTTCAGATACTCTTTCCTGCCGCCGGTATGAACCGGGACAGGCACACCCTCCGGGGATCCTATTCCGATTGTATGTATGACAATTCCTGCCCTGGAGGCTTCTGCTGCTGCAGCCACAGGGTCATCCTCATGATTTTCACCATCACTGATGATTATCATGGCCCTGCTCTTATCCTCTCCCGGGGTAAAGGACCGTATTCCCAGGTCTATTGCTGAGCCTATGGCGGTCCCCTGCTTTGGAACCAGATCAGGGCTGACGGAAGAAAGAAACATCTTTGCCGAAACGTAATCTGTGGTTATGGGTATTTGTGTATATGCATCACCAGCAAATACGATCAATCCGATCCTGTCATTTTCGAGTCTGTCAATAAGTCTGTTCAGAGCCTGCCGGGCTCTTGTAAGCCTGTCGGGCTGAATATCCTCAGCCAGCATTGAATTACTGACATCCAGAGCTATAATCACCTCAACCCCCTGCTTCTTCACCTCCTCCAGCCTCGATCCGAACTGCGGTCTTGCAAGTGTCAGGATCATGAGTGCCATGGCAAGCAGACTGAAAAGGAATTTAAGTCCCGGTCTCACTGCCGAATACTCAGGCATAAGCTTTCTTACAAGACCTATGTCGCCCAGCCTGCGGAGAGCTTTTCTTTTTCTTCTTTCATTCACTGTCCACAATATGATCATTACCGGAAGCAGAAGCAACAGGTACAGGAAGGCGGGATTTGCAAACCGGAATAACTGCATAGTCTTTTTTTTCAGCTAATGTTTTTATAAATGGTATATCTTGTCAGCATGTCAGCAAGCAATAGAATAAAAGCAATCAGTACCGGAACCAGGAATTTTTCCTCCCTCCGTGTATATTGCCGTATTTCAATTCTCGACTTTTCCAGTTTATCTATTTCAGCATAAATTTCAACAAGCTTGTTATTATCCGTTGCCCGGAAATATCTTCCTCCTGTTTTTGCAGAAATCTCTTTCAGGATATCTTCATCAATTTCGACAGCCATATTTCTGTTCTGGATCCCGTAGGGTGTCTGCACCGGGTAAGGCGCCGTTCCCATTGTCCCGACACCGATAGTATAGACCCGGATGCCGTATATTTTTGCAATATCCGCAGCAGTGACCGGGGCAATCTCACCCATGTTGTTCACTCCGTCCGTGAGGAGTATGATTACCTTACCTTTCGATTCAGAATCCTTGATTCTGCTGATTGCCGTAGCAAGTCCGTTACCTATTGCGGTTCCGTCTTCTATCATGCCGCTTTTCAGCTCCCGCATAAGATTTATCAGAACAGCATGGTCGGTTGTAAGCGGACACTGGGTAAAACTTACCCCACTGAAGACAACCAGTCCTATCCGGTCGTAGGGTCTTCCGGAAATAAATTCTGTTGCAACATTTTTTGAGGCTTCCAGCCTGTCAGGTTTGAAATCGCGTGCAAGCATGCTTCCCGAAATATCCAGGGCAATAATAATATCTATTCCCTCCGTGCTTACATCCTGAAAACTGTCAGACTTCCGGGGACCGGCTACCGCCACAATCAGAAGTCCGGCAACACATACCCTTATTGCAAATAAAACATGGCGCAGCCGGTTCCTGAAACTCTTTCCCGCGTTTCCGAAAGCATCAAGGCCGGGCATTGTCAGCGATGAATTGGTTTTATGCTGCCTGATTATATAATAGGCAACAATCACCGGGACAAGCCCCAGTAACCATAAAAATCCAGGATTTGCAAATGTAATTCCTTTCATTGTCTGTTTTCCTTATCGCTATTTTCGGGAAGCTGTTCCTCAAATTCTTCCCTATGCCTGGTTATATCAACAAATTGCCATGAGTTTTCAAAATGAAGTTCATTTTCCGACGGATCGGGCTTGTATCTGGCAAATTTCACCAGGTCTGCTCCGTTTAAAATATTCCTTAACTTAATATAAATTTCATCTTTTTTAAAACCGGTTTTCAGCAATTCTTCGAGTGTTTCGGATGTGGTCATTTCGAGAGAATACACTCCGTATCTGTCCTCCAGATATTGTCTTATTATTTCAGTCAGTCTTGAATAATAAAGCTTGAACTCACCTTTCTGCCATAATTTCCGGTCCCGGAGTTTTTCAAGTTCACGAAAAGCAGTAACATGTGCTGCTTCTTTAATTACAACAGCTTCATAACCCGGTTTTGTCTTCCTGAACCGCTTGATCAGTCTTGTCACTCCCCACATCAGACCAGCCAGAAGAACTGCCAGAAAAAACCACGGAAGTATTTCCCCTAAGCTTAAAGGTGCCTTATACGGACCTGTTATGTCGAAAATTCCGGATGCCGTGCCGGGAGGTTCAATATTTACCCTCATCACTTCCAGATATGCATAATCCGAATAATATCTTTCAATACCCGGGTCAGACATTAATTCGGCATAAAAGGGTGGCACCTCATAGAATCCTGAATCAAAAGATGTTATAAGATATCTTTGAACAATTCTTAACATGTTGTTATCAAGTGCCAGTGTATCAGTCAGAGGCCCCGACAGTATTTCAATGTTTTTAATCAGGGTATCTTTTGCAGAGGCAATCTCAAGGCTTATTTCCGCAGGCTGGTCAACTGTTACGGTATAGTTGATCTGGTCCCCGATATAAATCCGGGATGTGTCAAAACGGGCACTCACATTAACTTCCTGAGCATCTGCATACACAAAAAATAAGCTCAGAAACAGGCCTGTATAAATATGTGTCTGAAGTTTCACCGTTTCTCAAACAGTTTAATCAGGGGTTTAACATAATCCTCTGCCGTACTTAAATATACTGAATCGACACCACATTTTTTAAAAACACTGTCAAGGGCAATAACATGGTTATCCCACCACTGTGCATAAGCATTTCTTGATTTTCCGGAAGAAGTGTCTATCCATTTCTCTGCTCCTGTTTCGGCATCAGAGATCTTTACCAGACCGATATCCGGAAGCCGGATCTCAGCGGGATCATAGACCTTGACCGCTGCTATATCGTGTTTGCTGGAGGCAATTCTCAGAGCTTCTTCAAAATCGGGAGCAAAAAAATCAGAAAGGATGAATGCCGTGGACCTTTTTTTTATTGCATTGGTGAGAAATCTCAGGGGTACAGCCAGGTCTGTCTTACGACTTTCAGGCGTAAAGCTCAGCAGTTCCCTGATTATGACCAATATATGTTTTCTGCCTTTCTGAGGAGGAATAAACTTCTCAATTTTATCGGAAAAAAATATCACGCCGATTTTATCATTGTTAAAAATTGCAGAAAAGGAAAGAACTGCAGCCACTTCGGTCATCAGATCCTGCTTGAAGCCTGTGGCAGTTCCGAATCTTCCCGATCCGCTGACATCGATTAAAAGCATAACGGTAAGCTCCCGCTCTTCCTCAAACACTTTAACATATGGATGATTGAACCGTGCCGTTACATTCCAGTCAATGCTTCTGATATCATCACCATAATGGTATTCCCTGACCTCACTGAAAGCAATACCTCTTCCCTTGAATGCACTGTGGTACTCCCCGGCAAAAATATGCCTGGTGAGCCCGCGGGCCTTTATCTCAATTCTCCTGACTTTTTTTAATAATTCCGTTGCTTCCACTTTCAACAAAATAATCCGTTCAGCATTTTCCCGTATCAATGAGCAGATTGTAAATCCTCAATGCCTTTCGTGGCTTAAGGGATATTCTACGGAACCTCAACGACATTTAATATTTCAGCAATTATTTTGTCCTGATCCACATTTTCAGCCTCAGCCTCATAGGTCAGACCTATTCTGTGCCGCATAACATCCGGACATAATGCCCGGACATCTTCCGGAATCACATACCCCCTCCTTCTGATGAAGGCGTATGCCTTGGCTGCAACAGACATATATATTGAAGCCCTGGGCGATGCGCCGTAGGAAATCATGTTCCTGAACTGTTCCAGTCCGTATTTTTCAGGTTCCCTGCTCGCAAAAACAATATCCAGAATATATTTTTCGATTTTTTCATCCATATATACTTCCTTTACCACATCTCTTGCCCTGATAATATCTGAAGGCTTAAGAACCGTATTTGTTTTTGGAAACTCTTTTGCAAGGTTTTCCCTTACAATAAGCTTTTCTTCCTCCATCGACGGGTAAGTGATCAGCACTTTAAGCATAAACCTGTCCATCTGTGCCTCTGGCAGCGGATATGTACCCTCCTGTTCTATCGGGTTCTGTGTTGCCAGTACCAGAAAAGGCTCATCCAGAATGAAGGTGGATTCACCTATTGTAATCTGCCGTTCCTGCATGGCTTCGAGCAGTGCACTCTGAACTTTTGCCGGTGAACGGTTAATTTCATCGGCAAGAATGAAATTGGCAAATACCGGACCCTTTTTTACCGTGAATTCCTCCTTCTTCTGACTATAGATCATAGTACCCGTAAGGTCAGCCGGAAGCAGGTCGGGGGTAAACTGAATACGGCTGAACTTTGCGTCAATAACAGAAGCGAGGGACTTAATGGCCAGTGTTTTTGCAAGTCCCGGGACTCCTTCGAGAAGAATATGCCCGTCTCCCAGAAGTCCGACCAGAAGACTGTCAATCAAATGCTTTTGACCAATAATGACTTTGTTCATTTCCATTCTGACGATGTCAACAAAAGCACTTTCCCTTTCAATCTTTTCATTTAGTATTTTAATGTCGGCTGTTTGCTCCATAATCTGAATCTTAAAATGCAAATTTAATATCACTCATATTTTAATAAATACCGGGTCTGTGACAGGATATACAAAAAAAGCCCTGTAATTAATAAGGAGGTGTTAAGGAGTGTTAAATATCTGTTAAAACATTTTCATTCCTCTTCCGGAAGTGTCAGGGGATTCCAGGGATATCCCGATCTTGCCGAACTTCTGACAATAAGTATCAGTACCAGGGGCATAAAAGCTGTGTTGCTTGAATACGGAAAAATCAGCAATATAAAAAACCACAGGGCATTCAGAACAAATACTATCCGGAACCATATATACCAGTCTTTTTTCAGAATAACAGACAGAAGACATGCCAGAATAAAAGGACTTAACCATATTGCATTGGGATTCAGTTTCATTTGCTGATGATCTGTAAAAAAGTTAAAGAAGATCATCAGTAGTGCAAGAACCGAGAAGAGTGAAAACAATATAATATCCATGATCCGGTTACTCTTTAAATCCCTTAAAACAGCCGAAAGGATGATTACAATCACCAGCAGAACAGAAAAGGCGAAAAGAGGTGATGTTAAAAAATTTACTTTTTCAGTTTCCAGATTTTTTTCCAGAACAGTTACGGGATTCTGCAGGAGCGGAATCATTTTGCCTTTTCTGTTAATAACAATATCAGACAGGCCTCTCTGCATATCAATGGGAAGGAACATACGGTCACGCACCGATGCCTTTCTGTTCCCCGGAGATCCCATAAGGAGATCTACTCCCAGCTTCAGCCACGGAGCCGTTTTAAGATATTTGCCGGTCAAAAACCGGAATGAAGGTACTTCATCCATCATTTCCGGCGGATAAACCATGCTGTTGCCTATGGTCTCTTCAAGCAGGTCCCTGATACGTGTGGAACAATCATCATAAAAAAAGTCATAGCGGTATTTCACGTTTTCAGGTCTGAGATTATCCTGAATCAACTGAATAAGTATTTCTGTTTCCCCGGGTTCAATATTTATTTTCTGCGATTGCACCCACCTTCCTTCCATAAAATATTCACGGATAAAATGCTCATATGATGTCACACCAAGCATATATTCAAGTCTCCCCCTGGCAAATTTCCAGGCAAAAGCCGGAGTGTTGAAATCAAATACCCCCCAGTTGTAAACCCTGTCGGTACCTGCAGTACTGTCAATTATCCTGAGCGCACTGTGACCCCATCGTGAATAAGTCTCAGTTCCCGGACCGCATGTCAGCAGAAATACTTCGGGAACAACACGGTCCTGTGAATGAATATCAAGAGAAGATAAAAAAACGACCGCTAAAAATACCAAAAACAGTTTTTTCATGGATACAGATTATTTGTTTGTAAATTCTTCATTACGGTTACGAAAGTGCAAATAAGTCCTGATATAGCATTAATCCAAACATTATTTTTTCAAATTTTGTTAAATTGCCGGCATGAAAAAGGCCATTGTCAGATCACAGGCAGAAAACATCAGTTACAGAATTGTATTTAACTGCGGATTGAATTTCCCGTTCCATTCTGAGGGCCTGAAAAATCCTGTGATCAGCATGATAAATGAATATCCGGGATTTCATGCTGCGATGCAGGCTGAAGGAAGGAAATGGAAAGATATGTTTTCCGGCGAATCCAAAATTAACTAAAAAAAGTCTGAATGGACAAATTTGACATTTTCAGAACCCTTAAATTTCTGCCCGGAATCATTCTTGGCCTTACAGTTCATGAGTTTAGTCATGCATTTGTTGCTCACAGCTGCGGTGATCCCACTTCGAGAGATCAGGGCAGGGTTTCTCTTAATCCTCTGAAGCATATAGATCCCCTGGGCTTTGTCATGTTGCTTCTTGTCGGTTTCGGCTGGGCCAAACCGGTGGAATTCAATGAACAGAATCTCCGTAATCCGAGGATCGACACGCTTAAGATAGCTGTTGCCGGACCGCTGTCCAATGCCCTTTTTGCAATGCTGCTTTCTGTGCTGTTCGTAATTGTGTTCAGGCATTTCAATATCGCCTATTATTCAATAACAACAGAAGTCCTGATCTATGCAATATACATCAACTGGGGTTTGTTCATCTTTAATCTTCTCCCCGTCCCCCCTCTTGACGGATCACATCTTCTCCTTTCCTTTTTCAGAAAATATCCCGTGCTTTACAACGGACTGTATAAATACGGAAGCTATTTCTTCCTGGGTCTCATTGCCCTGTCACTGATTTCCGGATTCAACCTCTTTCCCATATGGTCTCTCGTTCAATTCCTGGGAAACGGCTTCCTTTCACTTGTGGGATTCAATATATAACATACATTCCGGATAGCTGCTGAAATTTTCAGCATTCAACAGTCTGCTCAATATCCTGGTTTTATCTGTCCGGCAAGCGGCAAATCATCCTTTTGTTAATTGATGAAATTTAAATATATTGCAGGAAACAAGGTCGTTGTGAAAATATTTATATTAATTCAGCTTTTAATTATGGCAGCCTGTGTTGAACATCAGTCTGATAAATACGAAGCTGCCAGAAAGCGGATGGTAAAAATCCAGATCCGGGACAGAGGCATAAAAAATCAGGCAGTTCTTGATGCAATGAATACTGTCCCCCGTCATCTTTTTGTTCCGCTGGAATATCAGAATGAAGCATACAATGATTATCCCCTGCCTATAGGTTACGGACAGACCATTTCGCAGCCATATATAGTAGCATATATGACAGAGGTATTAAGACCTGACAAAAAGATGAAAGCCCTGGAAATCGGAACCGGCTCAGGATACCAGGCAGCTGTTCTGGCAGAACTGGTGAATGAAGTGTATACAATTGAAATAGTACCTGAACTGGCCGCGGAGTCTGCCGGCAGATTCAAAGAAATGGGCTATGACAATATTACATGCAAATACGGGGATGGTTACCAGGGATGGCCGGAACACGCACCTTTTGATATTATTATTGTCACTGCGGCTGCAGACCAGATACCCCGGCCCCTGATTGACCAGCTTGCCGAAAATGGCCGGCTGGTAATCCCGGTAGGACTGCCGGCAGCAATACAGGAACTTATACTGATAACAAAAAAGAACGGAAAACCTGTGGAAAGACGGCTTTCTTATGTTCGCTTTGTTCCTTTTAAGAGATTGTAATCCTCTTTTCCGTATTATTTGTAAAGATACCTGCAGCAGACCTGTCATTTTTGTGATTCCGGCGCGATTCGAACGCGCGACCCACAGCTTAGAAGGCTGTTGCTCTATCCAGCTGAGCTACGGAACCAAATATTTATATTACATGATATCTCTTTAAGCCGCAAAATTATTTAATTTTTCGATTGTTGCAAGTTAATATGCTTCACCCGTCTTAAAAGAAAAATTTACAGCCGCCCGGACTTCCCCTTTCCGCTGCTTATTCCTTTTATTTTTATTTACGATTTTCATTATACAGAATTCTGTCAAAATTATAGCCAGCTTAGTCAATTTTATTCAGCCCTTCGTCATAATGTCATTTCTTATACTTTGTCAAGTCAATTATTCTTTTTTAATTTGTTCCAAGCTCATGCTATTGGTATAAGAGGAGATGAGCAAGGGTTGGGAGTGAAAATCAACAGGATTGTATTGCAGACATTGACTTTCACATCTGGAACCTGAGGAATAGCGCCAGCTTACCATGGTTCCATCCTTTTATCAGACAGTAGACACGGGAATTATCTCATAAATAAAACCCGCTCCCTGATGTTCACGACCACCCTTCCTCCTCTTATTTTTTTTGTACCTGGTTATGAGGCAATCCTCCTCAAAATTTGATTCACTAAAAAATAAATTAACTTTATGTTTTTCAGTTAGAGAATGAAAACATATATACGCAGAAGGGAAAAAAACGATAGTCTTGTAGTTATGTATGGTGCCTGGGGAACGGATGAGAATGTGTTTGAGCCCTTATGCAACGATGAGTTTGATTTCATACTTTTCTATAATTATTCTGCTGACCAGGCCCTGGTACTGCCTGAAATGAAGACTTATAAAAAGATCACCCTGATAGGATGGTCTATTGGGGTATGGGCTGCAGAATACCTGTCACCCTCCACCGGCATTATCCCTGACCGGACAATAGCCGTCAACGGAACACCTGTTCCGCTTGACGACAATTACGGTATTCCACCCGGTTCATTTGAAAAGGCCCTGGACAATATAACGGAAGAAAGCATTGAGAAATTTTACTACCGCATGTTCGGAAGCAGGAGAACATATAATCTCAATTCCGACAGGATTCCCGACAGAACACTGGATTCATTCCATGTGGAATTAAGGTGGCTTTACAACCGGGTAATGGAACAGAGGGAACCTGGCTTCCGCTGGGATTTTGCGGTAACAAGCAGATCAGACAAAGTATTCCCTACGGAAAACGTAACAAAATACTGGGATAAAATGCAGAATACCAGACAAATAATTGTTCCTTATCCGCATTATATGTTCTATAAGTGGCCATCCTACAGTGAATTTATAAATTATGTGGAAAGGCGTGCCAGAAACAGGTCTGCCCCGCCGGAAACCGACAGCCTGTAATCACAGGTCCCTTATAAGGATGTTTGATTCCGAACCGGACGTCATTGCATCGAACGAATCAAGTATTTGAGTTACCTTTTCATATTCCCTGCTTTTCATGAAGTATTTTTCCTGCGTGGCCCTTTTATCCAAACGTGACAAAACACTGCTGACAGTAAGCTTGTTGATGTCTATTGCCGGCTGATAAGATCTTTCCCTGTTTTCATGTTCATAAATCACTGAAACAAGACCGGTTACCTTCAGGTCTTCAAGAATATCCCTTGACAGGCGGACCGGGATTTTCAGCTCCCTGCTTATCTCTTCTGAGGTCAGGGCTTTTTCACCCAGGTAAAAGCTCCGGACAATAAGATACATTATCAGCAGAATTATTGTGCGCTTCTGGTAATGGCTTATATTAAGGGCTTCGGATTCAAATTCATATCTTGAAACATTCTGGTTTGCAAAAGACAGTTCTGCCCCGAGAAGAATCACTATCCAGCAGGTTTCAAGGAAAATCAGGAAGAGCGGTATTGCCGCCAGACCGCCGTAAATAGCACTTAGCTTGCTTATGTTGAACTGCAGGTCAAGATAAAGCCATTGAAGTATTTTAAGAAAAGTTCCGGCAATGATTCCGGAAATAAGTGCTGGTCCGAAGCGGACTTTCACATTCGGCATCACCATGAACAGCAGTGTCAGCATCAGCCATGTCAGAAGATAAGGTGTTGATTTGATAAGAAAACTGACAATCCATTTGAATGATGTCAGCACCGGCACCCTGTCCATAAATTCCGACAGGTTTGTAATTATAAATATTGTTATGCTGCTCGATAAAATAATAAAGATCGGCACAATCAACAGGATAGTAAGATAATCCGTAAATTTCCTGTGCCAGGGCCGGCTTACGGATGTCTGCCAGATATGATTAAAAGAGGTTTCGATCTGGCCGAGCAGGGAAACGACTGACCAGATCAGGATCAGGGCACCAATTCCGGCAAGATAGCCTCCCCTTGTACGCTGAACAGTATTTTTTGCATTTTCGAGAAGCGGATCCAGTATGTCGCCGTAAAGAGCAAATTCCTTTGTATTCCTGATGATTGATTCCAGGTTCTGATCAAGTCCAAATCCTTTTGCAATGGCAAGTCCGATGGCAACTATCGGAATAATAGATATCAGGGTGTAAAAAGTGAGTGCCGAGGCGCGGAGATTCACCCTGTCCTTAAGTGAATTCTGTGCGGCAAGGACAATAATTCTAAGCTGCCGGATAAAAAAGCTTTTTCTTCGTGATAATTCCGACAGTGGTGTATGCCAGATAGCATCGTTCCACTGTTTTATTTTATTAAAAGGCCACGATAATTCAGGATTTGCCATCTGTCATGAAATGATTGCAGAACATCAGTACAACTCAATTAACGGTGACAAATATACGAAATCTATGTAAATAGTTCAACAATAGAACTATAACTTATATATTAATTGATGGCAATATTTTCCTTCTGCCGTGAATTTCGCGGTAGGTACAGAAAAGGCATACTTTATAGAATCTGAAGAGCCACAGCGACGGATTTGCTGAATCAATTCTCAACTCCATCCGTTCACGGTATTTTATATAGATTCCTGCCAGGATAAGGGTAAGCCGGAACCATTTCAAAATGCTGTAGATCTGAAGTACCCTGACTGTTGAGGAAAAGGTCAGTTTATCCGTAACAATATCATAGAGCTTACTCAGATTCTCGATACCCAGTTTTGTCTTGTTCAGGAATTCCCGGTTCGATTCCAGTCCTTCATGAATCAGACCGTTGTCTATATGTAATATAGTTATTCCGGCCTTGCGCAGCTGGTAACTCATAAGTGTATCTTCATGCCCGTACTGTTTCAGGTCTTCATTAAATCTCAGCTTTGAAAATATTGTACGGTCAAACAGCACATTGAATGTAGAAAACTTATGATATGGATGCTTGTTTCTTTCAGAGGCTTTAATTCCGTCATTCTTTCTTCCATATTTCCATCTCAGGATCTTGTCCGGATCGCCGGGAGGAGATTTATGATAAATTACACCGCCGCATCCCACCCTGGAAGCAGTCATTAGCGGTATCCATTTACGTATATAGGCTTCGGCTGTTCCGGGTATCATGGTATCGGCATCGATAAACAGAATATAATCGCCTTTTGCCGCCAGGGCAAGCCGGTTCCTGATGGCAGCCCTTCCTATGTTCACCGGTGAATCAAGTATTTCAACACCGCCGCCTTCCAGAGATTTGTATTTAGCCTTGTATTCCGGAGAGGAACCATCATCCCCGATAATTATCTCAATCAGTTCAGGAATCTTTCCGATGCAGCTCTTCATACTATGAACAAGTGCGACAATATCATAATCGCAAACCGGAATGAGCAAAGAAATAGTCATTATATCCACCCTCGAATTAACCTGCTAAATTTACAATTAATTTCCGAAACAGACTGAGTTCCCGTTTGGCAAAGAGATTGTATTGATTTATTTTTGTGGACAATCAAATAATTTATTTGTTCTCAAATGAAAAAAATTCTGCAGATCACCGCGCTGCTGTTCTTATCGGCTTACACATATTGCCTGGATAACAAGGGCTACGAAATAAAGGTAACAATCTCTGATATAAATGATTCAACAGTTTTCCTTGCATATCACTTTGGTGACAGGCAATATCTTACGGATACTTTAAAACTCGACGCTGAAGGATACGGAGTCTTTGCCGGAAAAGAAAAGCTGCCCGAAGGTATTTATATGATAGTGCTTCCCGGCAATAAATATTTTGAATTTCTGATGACTGAGAACCAGCATTTTTCCCTCTCCTGCACCAGTAATGATTTCTTCCGTACCCTGAAATTTTCCGGATCACCGCTCAATACAGCCTTCACGGACTACCAGAAACAATGGACGCAGATGCAGAAAAATGCTTCACTCATTAACAACAGGCTTCAGTTAAACAAATCCAATCCCGACTCACTGCGCATACTTTCACAGAAACAACGGGAATATGAGTCAGGGATGAAGGCATACCTGAGAAGTGTCATTGACAAAAACAAGTCAAACTTCCTGGGTGTTCTCGTGAAATCGATGCTCCCGCTGGAAATTCCTGAATTCACCATTCCTGCCGGAACACATAACCCGGATTCTGTCAGATGGAATCTCAGATACAATTATAACAAAGATCATTTTTTCGACAATATTGACCTGTCGGACGAAAGACTGCTGAGGACCCCTATCCTTCAGACAAGGCTCGAGACTTTTTTTAGAAATGTCATTATCCAATCGCCCGATTCAATAAACAAGGAAATAGACAGGATTTTTCCAAAGACCGGCGGTAATCCAAAACTGTTTCAGTTCCTCTCGGTCTATTTGTTCAATCATTTCCGGCAAAGTGAAATAATGGGTCATGATGCTGTACTGGTAAAGCTTGCCGATGATATTTATCTTTCAGGAAAAGCAGACTGGATCACTGAGGAATTCAGAAATGATCTTCACCGACAGGTGGAGTTGTTAAGACACAATCTTTTGGGTATGAAAGGACAAAATCTTGTGATGGATTCATACAGGGGAATATTTGTTGCCCTTCATGATATAGAAAAGGAATTTACTGTTTTATATTTCTGGGAGCCCAACTGCGGTCACTGTAATGAAGCAACACCAAAACTGAAGGAATGGTATGAGAAGGCTAAAAATGACGGTGTTGAGATTTTTTCGGTTTGTACTACAGGCAACAGACAGGAATGGACAAACTATATTGAAAAACACGGTCTTACCTGGATTAACGGATGGGATCCCGACCGGCATACTCATTTTGACTATTATTATAATGTTCAGGCCACCCCAATGGTTTACATACTGGACAAGGATAAAAAGATAATAGCCAAAAAGTTGTCAATAGACGATATACCTTCATTCATCGACAATTACAGGCAGTACTTCAGACAGCAGTAATATTATTTTGTCTGAGTATTTTTATCAGCTCATACAGGCTTCTGAAGTTCTGTACTTTTTTATCCTTTACAATGGACCATCCCCTGCCTCCTTCCCTTACTTCAACATAGGGCTGCGTTTTTTTTGAGGAGATAGCGAAACCATTCCTTTTCAAGGCCCTGATGGTCCAGTTTTTCTGCCTCCCCGCAGCACCTTCAAGATATACTTCACCCCTGTAAGGCGGACTGAATCCAAAACTTCCGTCTTCCGGATCAAACCCGGTACGTTCGGAATCAAAGAGGCATTCAAAACTGTCAGCCAGCCAAAGATCTTCAGGAGCGCCTTCCTTTATGTCCGTGTCAGTAACAAGCCATATTTTATCGGCATTACTGACTGCAATATTAAAATCATGAGTGGAGAACACAATTGTCTTGCCGGATACAGTAAGTTCCTTCATCAGTTTGAGAACCCCGAACTTTCCCGATATGTCAAGAAAAGCCAGGGGCTCATCCATTATCATAATATCAGTATCCTGGGCAAGTACTCTGGCTATCATAGCCCTTTGCCGTTCTCCGTCCGAAAGCCCGGAAATAAGTCTGTCTGAAAAATTTGCGAGTCCTGCCTTGTGTATCGAATTATCAATAATTTCTGAGGCGCTGCGGTCAATCCTGCCGGTCCAGTCTGTATGGGGAAAACGTCCGAGTGCAACCAGATCATACACTCGCATATGGCTCACTTTAATTGTCTCAGTTGATACATACCCGACATTCCTGGCAAGTTTCATTCTGGAATAGTGCCTGCTGTCTTCATTTCGTATCATCACTGAACCGCCGATTTTTTTCTGCAGACCGGTAATTGTTCTGAGAAGCGTACTTTTCCCGATACCATTACGGCCAAGAACCGCAACCAGTTCCCCTTTTCCGGCAGAGGCATCCAGGGGCGGCAGTATAGGTATTTTCTTCCTGCCATGAAAATAGCCGATAAGCAAAGAGTTTACGGATAATATTTCCCTGATATCTTTTTCCATCAGAACAGTTCAGAGCCAGCGTTTTTCCTTAAAATAATCCATATAACAACAGGAATACCGATAAGGGATGTAACGGAATTCACCGGCAGAATTTTTTCCGTCCCCGGCAGCTGGGAAAGAATATCACTGATAAGCATTACAGAGGCTCCGGTAAAAACAGTACCGGGTACAAGCAGGCGATGATCGGATGTTTTTAGTATATTCCGGACAATATGAGGGACAGCAATGCCGATAAATGCTATCGGACCGCAGAATGCTGTAACACTTCCTGAAAGAATACTTGTGCATGCAAAAATAATTATCCGGGCAGAAGTTATATTCAGGCCTGAACTTGAGGCATAATTTTCTCCTATCAATAATGCATTAAGCATTTTAACCGAAGCCATACTAAGGATAACCCCGGCTGCAACCGAAACAGACAATACATTAAGCTGTGATGCGGAAAGATTGCCCAGGCTGCCCATTGTCCAGACAACATAAGCCTTCAGCATACTTTCACTGCTGAAATACTGAAGAATACTTACAATGGCAGAAATGCCGCTTGCCAGCATCATTCCTATAATGAGCACTGTCATGATGCTGCGTACCCTGACTGAAATGAACAGCATCAGTATCATGACCGCACCTGCTCCGGTCCATGCAGCGGAAACAAGTATCCAGTTTCCGCCTGCTGCAATTGACAACGGTCCTGATCCTGAAGAAAAGCCCAGGATTACAAGTGCAACCCCCAGTCCCGCACCGGAACTGACACCCAGCACATAGGGGCCTGCCATGGGATTCCTGAAAACGGTCTGCATCTGTAGTCCGCTCAGCGACAGGGCGGCGCCTGCAAGAATTGCTGTAACAGCTTTTGGAAGCCTGAATTTTAAAACAAGGGTTTGTACTGTTTCATCGCCCATGCCCGTGAAGGATCGTAAAACATCAGAGGGCCTGATGGATACCGAGCCAAGGAACAGGTCAAGAACAAAGAGGACAAATAGCAGTAAAAGAAGGCCCGGGAAAACCCATCTCCGCATCCGGACCACGGAGGGAGAAAAGGCAGTGTTTTCATGCCCGCTGATATTTTTTCCTTCAGTCATTCAACCTTCCTGTAATAGACCGTTTCATAAGCCGGAAAAATCTCAGGATGAATTATTGAAGCAATATCCCTGAGGATTATATGAGGATTGATGGCACCGCTTTCCCAATAATCATTGCCGCCCGCCGGATTAAGCCTTTTATTGTTATTATACAGCCTGTTGTTAATGAATGGAGGCATTGATCCAAGCCGTTTGTCAATGGCAACGATTTCGGGTTTGGAGGAAGCAGTTCCGGTATTGAGCCAAATGTCTGCCTTCATTGCGGCAGCATAAACGGATTCCAGGCTGTAGGGTATGGATACCGCAGATCCGGTCTCTCTCCACAAATAACTGCCTCCCGCATCATCAACAAGTTTGCTGATATATGAATTTCCGGGTGACACATACCATACATCCCGGAATGGCATTCCCATCATTACAACCGGTTTTGAGGCTGTCTCAGCTATAAGCTCCCTGAGGTTCAGATAGGAATCCCGGATTTCCCTGAACAGGGAATCGGCAAGTTCCTCACAACAGTACAGGGCACCGAATACCTTTATCCACTCTGCCTTGCCCAGGGGATCTGTTTCAAGATAATCAGCATTATACATCACTCTCAGTCCCAGTTCCCCTATTTTGGCAGTATAACCTGCAGATTCACTTCCTATTCCATATATCATAACAAGATCAGGAGAGGATTTAACAATAAGTTCGGTATTAAGGCCCGAATCATAACCTACATCACTGACAAGTCCGCGGCTTATCCTGTTGTTAACCTCACTATCGTAAACAAAGCCGGCTCCTGAAACACCAACAATTGTATTCTGACGGCCAAGTGCACTGATCATTGCAATATGTGTGGTTGACATACAGATTATCCTGTTTACCGGGACCTTGATGATTTTTGAATGATCAACTTTAAGCTCTTTCTGGTATGATTCTTTTTTCAGATAATATTCATGAATAACATTTCCGGCACCCTGCCAGGGATCCTTAACAGATAGGATGGTACAGCTGTCGGTAACACGCAGTTCAAAGCGTTCGGCATAACTGCTCTCACCTCCTTGCTCTTTTTGTATTTTTTCTCTTTTCCGGTCTTTATTACAGGAAGGAAAAAATATCAGCAGGGAAAAAACAGCTAAAAACAGGTATAACAATTTATATTTCAAAATTCTTATTTTCCCAAACAATGTTATCTAACGTTAAGTCCCGCCACTACCGGCCATTATTCATTGTTTACAGGAAATCAGAAGATGAGAATCAGAAGAAATAAACTCTGAGCTTTTCTTCCCGAAAGCGTTGAACAGTGGTTTCCGGCAGGTCTTCTGACTCGTCCCGGTCCGGTGAAGCCTTCCCATTCCGTCTGTCGGAACAGTGGCAGGGTATCACAGGACCATCATCGTAAAAACGACCGGGCATCACAGCAGCGGGTACTGTCGCGGTTTCTCACCGCATTCCCTTTTAATTGCAGAATAACTAAATCCTGCAAAACCAGAACATGGCAAAGATATACTTTTTACAATATATACAAAGGGAGCGGACTGTGCTCTTGAACAAAACAGTTTTCCGCTATCATACTGAAAAAGGAATGGCAATCAAACATTTGACAATGAGCCCCTAGAGTGTTCCGCAGGAATTTCTCAGTTCAAGACCGGGAGGCAGGCTCACCTGTCTTTTGTATTTGCTTTTGCCAGCATTTTTCACTTCTGACCAGATCATATTTGAAGCTTTTAATGCAAGGCCTGAAACGGGCTTTTTAAGACAGGTTACCGGGGTAAACATCAGATCGAATCCCGGGCCGTCTTCCATTGATATCAGAGCAATATCCTGGGGGACACGAAGCTTTTTGTATCTCAGCATGGACATAACCGGATACACAAGTCCGGCATGCATAATAAGAATTATGTCAGCCCTGAAAGGGGGGCGGAGAAATTGTTCAATCTGGCTGAAATAGTATTCATCATCGGTAAAAGTACTTTCGAATTCAACTACAACGGGTTTGTTTATCTGCTGGTCTTTTTCTGTAAGTGCAGAGATCATCAGATCTATTACAGATACATCATATTTTGCCGATCTTTTATCAGTTGCAATAATAATATTCTTATAGCCGAGTTTGTTTACGTGATCAGCCACAAGCCGTACACCGGCAGCAATATCTGTATTTACCGTGCTGAGTCTTCCGGTTTTGCTGCTTTTTTCCAAAAGGATAAAAGGATAGGATGCTGTCCTCAGAGTTCTTATAGTTTGATCATCAGCAGTTTCCCCCATCAAAATCAGACCGCTGAAAAATTTTCTGAAAGATCCGATCATCCGGTCATAGCGCTGATCATCGGGATCTTTTGTTATTATCGAGAATCCCAGTCCTATACTATGAAATGATTTCTGCAGATATGGGGTGATACTCTGAACAAAGGAATTACCCAATGAAGGAACTACCATTCCGATTATACCGGGTTTTTCTTCATGGGGCGGTATTTTCCCTTTTTCTTCCTGTGCACTGAAATAGCCCATTTGTCTGGCCATTGCCCATACTTTCTCCTGTGTCTCCTTTCGGATCCCGTGCTGGTCGGCCTTATTGTTAAGAACCAGTGACACCAGCGTACCCGAGACACCCAATCTGGCAGCAAGATCTTTATTTTTAAATTTTTTCATTCTTCTCTTCTATTGTGACAAATAAATTTAGGCTGTTTTTGGAAAACAGTTATAAAAATAATGAATTTTTTCACTGTTTGATTTAAAACTTCCGTTTAAATGTTCCGGTGAAACCCTTCCGGGTCAATCACAACCTTCAGGCAACATAGCAGTTCTGCCCTATCTGGCAGACATGAAAAGTCCCGGCTTATACAATATCCATAAAAAAACCTTATCGTTTAGGCGGTTTATATCCTTTCTGCTTTGAAGCCTGTTCAAGTCGTTGTTGCCATTTAGATTTAGGAAGAGGTTTCTTCCTGTTTTCCTCCAGGGTAGCCAATACTTTTTCTCCGTCAATAAATCTTTTTGACAAAATATTCTGCAGCAAGGTTATTGAATTGGCAAGAAAATAATAATAAGTCAGTCCGGATGAAAAATTATTGAAAATGAACAGGAACATTACCGGCATCATGTACATCATTACCTTCATTCCCGGCTGGTCCTGGCCTGAAGTGGTCCCGGACATTCTGGTTGTTACAATGGATGACACTGTCATAAGCAGGGTCCACAGGCTCACATGGTCACCATACCAGGGAATTTTAAAAGGAAGGTTCAGAATAGAATCGTATGTGGAAAGATCAGTCGCCCACAGGAATGATTCCTGTCTCAGCTCTATGGAAACAGGGAAGAACCTGAACATTGCAAACAGTATGGGAAACTGTAAAAGCATTGGCAGACAGCCCCCCATTGGATTAACGCCGGCTCTTTTATAGAGATCCATGGTAGCCTGCTGCTTTTTCATTGCATCTTCCTGTTTGGGATATTTTTTTGCCAGTTCATCCACCAGGGGCTTAAGGACTTTCATCTTGGCAGTTGACTGGTATGATTTGAATGTCAGCGGATAGAGAACTACTTTTATTAATATTGTAAGAATAAGAATGATAATGCCGTAGCTGCTGATATATCTTTCAAGCCAGTTGAAAACCGGAATAATAACAAACCTGTTGATCCATCCGACTATGTTCTTGCCTACAAATATTATCTTATCCAGGTCATAGCCTTCTTTTCGTAATGTCGAAATATGATTCGGACCATAATAAAATTTCAGGGCAATGTTTGTTTCCGGACTGTTTTCAATGGGGATTCCCAATTCGGAAGTATAGTAACGGATATATTTTTCAGATGTAAGGGTTTTTGCAGATGTTATGGAACCGCTGAGAAAATAATCATCCGTAATAAGCACAGATGAAAAAAACTGATCAACATAGGCCACCCAGCTCAGTCTGGTGGTAATGTCAACCTTTTCTATTTCCTTGTTTGATCTCAGCCTCAATCCGTCGACATCATCCTGATAGTATTTGTACCTGATGGTGGAATACATATCCTCATTCTGTCTTCCTTTTTCCTGCTGAGGCACATACATTCTCCAGTCAAGTTCAATATTATTCTGGTTTTCAGGAAGAATACCATGCATGTTTTTAAATGTAACATCATAATCCACGCTGTTCTTTCCCGGTGCAAGTGTATACTTATATTCAATATAGCTTTCATCGTCTGCAGCCAGTCTGAGGACTACGCTAAGCGGTTCCCTGTCTACCCGGTAATGCCTGTTTTGGGAAAGCGGGGTAAAATAGAGGTTATTTGTCTGTACAGCCTTGTTGTCGGAAGTAAAAAAATTGAATCCGAATACAGTTGAATCACCTGAGAAGAGAATGAGAGGTCTGGAATCATGAGTTGTAAAATCTTTAACCCTTGCGGAATAGACCCTGCCCCCTTTAAGTGAGATCCTGAGATCTATTTTGTCGTTTTCAAGTGTAATATAATCATCCTCTCCAGCCGCCGATCCTGCAAATACACCATATTGCCCGGGGTCTTCCGCAGGTCTTTCTGCCATGACCGGTTGTGATATTGTATCATGTTCAGCAACTGCAGTATCTGCTGAAATCTCAGCAACACCCGGTATTGTTCCAAGCTTCAGGTTCAGTTCACTGATCTTTTCGAGCACATCCGGATGATTGGGTTTGAAACGAAGTGCATTGACATATTCTGTCCTGGCCCTTTCGAAATTTCCCTTATTATATTCAGCCTCCGCCGTAGTTAATGCTTTTTCAAATTCCTTATTGAGCCGGTTGTTATTATAAAGACTGAAACCTATAAAGATCAAGAAGATCAGTACCAGTCCTGTAATAGTATTTTTGTCCATTCTTACTTTTGTTATTTTCTTCCCTGGTAAAAGTCAAGCCTTCCCCCGGGTACAGACCTGCCCTAATTTGACAGCCTGTTCATTTTCCGGCACAAATATATCTCTAACTTTGGTCAAAGCAATAAAAAAATTGTTTCCTGTCAAGGGCTTTTTAGCGGTTATAGTCATCAAATCCTGACTGGTCAATCATTTTGACTTTTTCCTCAAGGATTTTGATCATCTTTTTTGCACTGTCGATCTTTTCTCTTACCTCAGAGATCAATGTTTCGGCATTGGGTGACTTGGTAAAAAACCCGATATTGTTTTCCCAGAGTACTATGTCATTTTCCAGCTGCTTGATTTTTGTAAAGAATTTATCACGCTCATTTCTTATTTTTCTTGACGCTTTGGGATTTGCTTTAAGATTTTCCAGTCTGGAACTGAACCTGAGAATACTCTTGTCTTCATCTCCGATCTTCAGTCTGTCAAACTCCTTGTTCAGGGCAATACGATATTTGTTTATAATCTCATCCTTCCTGTTAAAGGGAACAAATCCTATTTCAGTCCATCTCCGCTGAATACCCTTAAGTCTTTCGAAAGCCTCTTGTACGTCCGTTCCTGCCTCAAATTCCTCAAGTTCCTGAATCAATGCCAGTTTGGCTTTAAGATTATCTTCATATGATGAGTCCAGCTCACTAAAAAACTCCGCTTTACTGTCAAAGAAATGATCACAGGCCTTCCTGAATCTTTTCCAGACTTTTTCGGATTGTTTTCTGGGAACGGGACCAATTTCCTTCCAGTTTTTCTGAAGTCTTATAAGGGCATCCGTGGTTGCCTTCCAGTCGGTACTGTCCTGCAATGCCTCTGCCTGAAGACATAAATCAATTTTAAGCTGAAGATTATTCTGTTGTACTTCCTTATTATCGGCATAGAAACTCCTTTTCTTGTCGAAAAAGCTGTCACAGGCATCCCTGAATCTCTGGTATACTTTATTGTTTTGTTTTTTGGGCGCAAATCCGATTGTTCTCCACATTTTCTGCAGAGCAATTACTTTTTCAGCCTTTTCGTCAAACTCCCTGAAATTCGTAATTTCAAGAAGGTTTATTTCTTCCACTTCCTCACACAGGGCTATCTTTGCTTCCAGGTTTTTGCGCTGTGCATCCTTCTGTTTTTCAAAATATTCGTGATGCCGTTTATTGATTTGTGATGTGGCCTCCCTGAAGCGTTCCCATATTTCATTTTTCACTTCATTGGGAACAGGGCCTATTTCACGCCACTGATTATGATATTCCTGCAGAACACGAAAGGCATTTACCGGATTTGGTTCAAGAAGAAGCTCTTCGGCCTTTTCACACAACTGCACTTTGGCTTCCAGGTTCCTTTTAAGATCAAGGTCACGTAACTCTTTATTGATTTTTATATAATCATAAAAGATTTCCACGTTGTGGTGATAATTTTCCCAAAGATGCTTGACAGCATTTTGCGGAACCACACCAACCGAATGCCACTCACCCTGGAGCAGCCTGAATTCATTAAAAGTTTTATTGATTGATTCCTCACGGTTGACAAGTTCTTTTATCTTGTCAATTATCTCATATTTTTTCTTGAGGTTTTCATATTTTTCAGCTTCCTGTACTTTGTTGAAATCAGTCTTCTTTTGCCTGTATTTGTCAAGAAGATGCTTGACCCTTGCTTCAAGAGGATCAACCCATGACCGGTAATCCTCAAGAGTGCCGCCGCCTTCCAGAAATTTATTCTTCCTTTCTTCGGCTTCCTGCTTTAACTTTTTATAAAAAAATACCTTTATTCTGTCTACATCATTCCGAATCTCTGATGGTGGCCTGTTATCGATCAGAAGTGCCAGTGTCTCCACAAGATCATTCTTTGAAAAACCGGAATAATCAACAGGAGGAAGTTCAACATCATCAAGATTTTTGGATTCACCTTCAACTTCCTGTACTGTTTTCCGCTTCCTTTTTACAGGAATTTTATTCTCTGCAGCCGGCTCACCTTCGGCCGGGGCCTCTGCGACCTGTTCATCTTCAACCGGGGGCTCTGCAATCTGCTCATCCTCAGCCGGGGTCTCTGCAGCCGGTTCACCCTCAGCCGGTTCTTCTGTGGCCGATTCCTCTTCAGCCGGGGGCTCTGCAATCTGCTCATCCTCAGCCGGGGTCTCTGCAGCCGGTTCTTCTGTGGCCGATTCCTCTTCAGCCTGCTCTCCTTCAGCCGGTTCCTCTTCAGCCGCTGCCTCCGCAGCATGCTCTCCTTCAGCCGGTTCTTTTTCAGCCTGTTCACTCTCTGTTTTTTCCTTCTCCGGCTGATCCTTCTGATTATCTGTAATACTGGCTTCCGGGATTTCCTCACCACTTATATTTCTCTCAGTTCCGGCGGCATCTTCAGTTGCCCCGGATTGTTCATTACGAACAGAGTCTTCCGGATCTTTCTCTATTATCATAGCAAGTCCTTTCTAATTTCAGGTCTCTATTGGAAGTCTTAACCATGTAAGCTATCATGGATGTTTCAAGCTACGAAAATATTGAAATATTTAATAAACTCAAAGACCCTGAGAAATTAATATGAGAATCTGTTAATTACATCTTTCATACAATGAGGGTTTAAGTTTATTTTCCGCTTCTTCTTTTAAAATCATCTGTCCGGAAAAAGAATACCGGATCTTTTCAAAATACCGTGAATGATAATAAATTTGCGTAAGAAATAATTTATTATGAGTAACACAAGAATAATACTGATCGTTGCATTACTGGCACTTGCCGGATTCAGTCTCTATCAGAAACATTCCCGGCGGAAGCAGGAAAAACAGGGGAAGGGACAAAAGGGGGACGATGGAAAATCCAATCCGCCCGAATCACAACAGGATGATTACGAGCCCTATTCAGGAAATTAAAATGTTTCAAAGTCTGTTTTTCGCGGCAAGATGCCGTAAGGGGTTAACCACCTTTTGCAGAAGTCTCAGGCTGTCCGTCATTATCTCGGCAGTTCCCTGCATGTTCTGAGTAAATTCAAGTTCCCTGCCATAAAGAGTTTTCAATCCTTCAGGCAGAATTATCTCAATTATGTAGGCATCCCCGGCCGGGACAAGTGATTTGGATTCCACAACCCCACGCACCATTCCGTATTCAAGATAGGGGTATCCGGCAAGTTTGATATTTACCGCCTGACCGGGTCTTACTTTTCCCGATCTGTACATTTTGAGGTCAACCCTTCCTATAAAGTTTCCCGGGTTAAGGGGAACGACAGTCAAAACAGGCTCATCCCTTGCCACCATCTGATTCTGTTTCCAGAATCTTGTAAAAGTTACAATACCGTCTATCGGAGATATGATAAGATAGGTGTTTTCCCAAATTCTTATCTGTGCTTTAAGATTATTAAGGGATTCTGTCAGGGATGAAAACAATCTTTCTCTTTCTTCAGTCATTTTAATCCTGTAATCCTGCAGCTCCTGGTTTTTCCGGGCAAGTTCAAGGCTTTTGGCTGCATGGTCAAGTCTGACATCCTGAAGTTCAATATTAATTTTGTTGAAGGTCTGGCGTGAGATATCAAATTCGCTTTCTGAAAACACAGCTCCTGCAAAAAGGGATGAATCCCTGGTGAACTTTTTTGCCTCAATACGCTGGTTTTCGACATAAAAACCCTCCTTTTCCTTTACTCTTCTGATATATTCCTCCAGTCCGGATATTTCCCTTATAACCGAAGAAATCTTATATCCGTAAAAATCATTTTTTACATAGTTTTCATAATCAGACAGGTTCTTAAGAAAAGTACCCCAGTATTCCTGTATCTCACCAAGTTCAGAAAATGATGGAAGGGATCCGGCTGAAACTGATCCGGGATCCTGTATTTCCTCAATACTCTCCCTCAGTTTCCTCACCTGATCAATTGATGCAGCTGTTTCCATCACGGCGAGCAGGCGCCCTGTATGAACCGTTTCACCATCGGTGACATACCAGTTTAAAATACGTCCGCTTATTTTTGACACCAGGGTAACCGGAGGATTTTCTGTGGTAATCTGTACAGATGACGGCACCACGTTCGGATAACGGATGATCCATGCAAAAACCAGGATAATCAGTATTACTGCAGAAATTGCGGCTGTTCCCCACCTTACAAGTCTTCCCGGCGGACTTGAAATAATTTCACGCACAGGTTCGGAATGCAGTATTTCCGTTTTACTTTTTTTCATTTCATCAGATCAATTTCCAAGTTCAAGCTGATTTTTAACAAGATTAAAATAAGCACCTTTCTGTTCTATGAGCGAATCGTGATTTCCGGTTTCCACTATCCTTCCCTTATCCAGGACAACAATTTTATCCGCATTCCTGACAGTGCTGAGCCTGTGTGCAACAATCAGCACAGTCTTTTTTCTTAAATATTCTGCAAGATTTTCAACAATGGCTTTTTCATTATTGGTATCAAGGGAGTTGGTCGCTTCATCGAATATCAGTATATCCGGATCCTTATACAAAACGCGGGCAATAAGTATTCTCTGCTTCTGTCCTTCACTCAGGCCATGCCCGTTTGCACCGATTTTTGTATTATAGCCCAATGGAAGTAATTCAATAAATTCCCTGATATTTGCCATTTCAACAGCCCTGAAAAGCCTTTCATCATCAATTTCTGAATTCCCCGGGGAAATATTTGATGCGATGGATTCCGGAAAAATAAAACCATCCTGCATAACGGCCCCGGTTTTTTCTCTCCAGAGTCTGAGACTGAGATTTGACAGCCTGGTGTCACCCACAAGGATTTCTCCGCTGACAGGATTGTAAAATCCAAGGATCAGCTTGAGCAGGGTTGTTTTTCCACTGCCGCTGGTCCCCACAACAGCAGTTGTTTTATTTTCGCCGATGACAAGGTCTATATCCTTTAATACAAAAGGTGAATGCGGACCTTCATACTGAAATGACAAATTATTGATTATTATGTCTTTCCTTTCAGGAAGCCTGTGAATCTTTGATTCAGGATCAGCTTCTTCCTCTTCCATTCCGTGAACTTCGGCAAGCCTGTTCAGGCTCATTCCCGCATCCTGTGTTATCCGAAAAAATCCAATGATCTGATTCAGAGGCACATTGAGCTGGCCTATGATGAACTGGACAGCAAGCATCATACCAAGGGTCATACTGCCTTTCAGAACTGCTGTTGCTGAAACGACAGTAATCAGGAGATTGGTTACCTCATTTAGAAAAGTTCCACCCGCTGTCTGATACTGAAGCAGTCCCAGTCCTTTTGATTTCAGTGTAAAGAGGGAAGCCTGCAGGTTTTCCCAGTCCCAGCGTTTAAGCGATTCGCTCTGGGTAAGTTTTATTTCCTGCATTCCGTTTACAATATTTATTAGTTTGCTGTTGGCAACTGACATCTCGCGGAACCTCTCATGGTCAAGCCTTGCTCTTGATTTCATAAATACAGATACCCAAAGCACATACAACACTGATCCGGTAAGAAAAAGCGCCAGTATTTTCATACTGTATACTGCAAGAACAATACTGAACACAATGATGTTGAAAAAGGAAAACATTATACTCAGGCTGGTGGAAGTAAGAAAATTTTCAATCCTGTTGTTATCGTCAATCCTCTGAAGAATATCACCGGTAAGTTTAGTATCGAAGAATGCAATTGGCAGGGACATCAGTTTCTGCAGAAAGCCGGAAATTATTGACACATTGACACGGGCTCCGATATGAAGAAGCAGCCATCCCCTGATAAATTCCACTGACATACGGCCGATTACGAGAGCCAGCTGTGCGAACAGTATCAGGTATATAAAGCCCAGGTCGCTGTTATTGAGACCAGTGTCAATTATTGCCTGTGTAAGGAAGGGAATAATAAGCTGTATTACGCTGCCAATAAGCAGTCCAAGCATCAGCTGGCCAAAATATTTCTTATAGAGGTTAAAATATCTTGCAAGGAATCTGAAACCATGAACGGGTTCAGGTTCATTTTCCTTTTCCAGCAACTCGGGCGTAGGTTCAAGGATCAGCACCAGTCCTGCCGGTTTTCCGTCCTCCAGGGTACTGGCCCATTTTTTTATAAATTCCTCCCTGTCCACGGAGATAAGACCAACGGCAGGGTCAGCTATCAGAATTTTCTTTTTCCTGATCCTGTACACTACAACAAAATGTTTCTGTCTCCAGTGTACTATACAGGGCAGGGGAACCTTATCAGCAAGCATGTCAAAAGGGACTTTAACTCCTATAGTCCTGAATCCCAGACTACCCGCAGCCTCAGACAAGCCAAGGAAAGATACTCCTTCCCGTGTTATATAGCATTTCCGCCGGATTGATTCAAGATTGAAACTTTTCTTGTAATAAGATGCTACCATTTTAAGGCAGGCAGGCCCACAGTCCATCGCATCTGGCTGTCTTACAAAAGGAAATGACATTCTTGGCGGAAAAAGATATTATCGGTTTAAATTATTTAATATTTACCCTGAAAGTCATCCGGTAAATTATTCTGCAATGTAATTATTTTAATAATTTTTTTACGCAAACTAAATAGTATATTTGTTTTTCAATTCAGATTTACCAGAATTGTTTAAGAGGATAACAGATTCAAAGATCATTGCAGGCGTTAAGGCTCAGGATGATAATATTCTAGAATGGATTTATGACAATTATTATCAAACTGTAAAAAACCACATAATTAAAAACAGCGGTTCACCGGATGATGTACCTGATATTTTTCAGGATACCATCATTATCCTGTACAAACAAATTACTGCTGATTCCCTCACACTGACCTCCGATCTCAAAGCTTACTTTTTTGGAATAGCCCGTAATTTATGGAATGCCAGGCTCAGGCAAAAGAGCAGAATGACCGGAATTGAGCCACGATTCGACCTGGCAGATGAATCAGATTCAGAAGATAATGAAAATCTTATGTTTGAGCGGATCATGAGCAGGGCATTCTATAAACTGAAGCCTGATTGCCAGACCATACTGACCTTACATTCTGAGGGTTTTACTTATCAGGAGATTACCGAAAAAATGCAGCTGAAGAATGAGGTGTATGCACGGAGAAAGAAATATTTATGCAAGGAAGCACTTCTTGAACTTGTAAAGGCAGATTCTGAATATCAGGAATATTTACGCTTCCTGAAATAAAATGTCAAAGCGGTCGCTGACAGTACAGTCAAAATAAGTATTATTGCTATTAATCTGACGGGCGGGTATATAGGGGAGTTATCTCCGTAAACGATCAGTGTCGCCCAGAAATATGGATGAGATTTGAGTTGTGTGGCATTTTTAAGATAGGCAGTCCGTGATTTTCTCAGTGATTTGCTTTTTGTATGACCTTTTTTAAGATTTTCATAAAACCTGCTTACTATTTCAGTTCCTGATTTATCCTCAATTTCCCACATGGACATTACCACGGACCGGCTTCCGGAATAAAGGAATCCCCTTGCAAGGCTAAGGATGCCTTCACCTGATGACAAAACACCGGTTCCGGTATTACAGGAACTCAGCACCACCATTTTTGACCTGAGAGGTATTCCGTAAATTTCTGAGGTATACAGCAGACCATCTTCCGGACTGTCGTTAGCCTGCGAAAAGATCATGGCTGAATTCATGGGGTATTGATCGTTAAGAAGAGTATGCATTGCAAGGTGAACAATATTGTAATTCAGTGCCTCTTTTTTAAAAACTGATTCTTTAGCCT
>LSQX01106648.1_pt1 | contig 34417 bp, 33 predicted proteins | sample 654561 | NCBI WGS metagenome assembly LSQX01 (sample SAMN04489861, study PRJNA283612) | anaerobic digester metagenome | isolation source: 4 biogas reactors fed with cattle manure at either 37C or 55C with and... | place: Denmark: Kongens Lyngby | collected 2014 | reverse complement strand
CACCAAAGCAAAACTCGAGCCGCTACTGGCGGCCGGCGCGACTGCAGCAGATTCGTGCTCTGATGCTGCAGTAGGAGCCGATATCGTCATAACGATGGTTTCGGATTCTCCGGATGTTCAAGAAGTGATCCTTGGGGATGCAGGTGCGCTGTGGGGCTGCGGAAAAGGGTCTATTGTTGTTGATATGAGCACAATTTCTCCTACGGTTGCAGTGGAAATCGGTGAAGCTTGCAAGCAGCGCGGTGTCGAATTTCTGGACGCACCCGTTACTGGAGGTGAGCAAGGGGCTGTCAATGGGACCTTGTCGGCAATGGTTGGAGGCAATCTCGACACGTTGAATGCGGTCCGGCCGATATTGTCTGCAATGTGCTCGAAGATAACCTATATGGGCATGTCGGGAAGCGGGCAATCGGCGAAGTTGTGCAACCAGGTAATATGCGCCCTCAACATACTCGCGGTCAGCGAGGGTATGGCTTTGGCTCAAGCGGCTGGGCTGGATTTAGTTACGTTGCTTGACGCGATCAAAGGTGGGGCGGCAGGCTCTTGGATGATGGATAATCTTGTGCCGAAAATGATCGATGAGAACTGGTCTCCAGGGTTTCGCATTTCTCTACAGCAAAAAGACATCAGGCTCGCGCTGGAATGGGCACAGGAGCTATCGCTTCCGTTATTAGGAACAACCACAGCTCAGCAGGTAATGCGGGCCGCCGAAGCGAGAGGGTGGGGGGATCAAGGGACACAAGCGACCGTGAATGCCGTGAAAGCGATAGCTGACCGCCTCTGACGTCGATCAAGCCGCATCCTTGCGTTCAATGAAGTCAGTTTCATCTCCGACGCATTGAGTGTCTGATTTCCAAGTGAACACCTGATTTCGCCCCAGTTCTTTGGCGCGATACAATGCTTTATCGGCGCATTCGACGAGTTCTCCAGGTGTGGTCGCGTCCAAGGGGAATTCCGCGACCCCCACGCTTATGGTTGCGTTACCTTCCGGCAAATTGAGCGCAGCTATTGCCAAACGAATCTTCTCCGCCACCAGATATGCTGCCCTTTTGTCGGTTCTGGGCAGTATAATTGCGAATTCTTCTCCACCGTATCTAGCCGCAGTATCGCTCGAACGCAGCAGGCTGTTAATTGAACTACCAACTTCTTGCAGGACTATATCCCCCTGCCGATGCCCATAGGTGTCGTTGTATTTCTTAAAATGATCCACATCCGCCATAATGAGGCAGAACTGCCTCCCAGCTTTGGCCATAGCTTTGCTGCACTGCTCGGCGAGATCTTGTTGAAATGTGCGGTGATTCAATAGGCCAGTCAACCCATCGACTTTCACTTGCAACCGCAACTCCATATTATCATCAAACAGTTCGTCGACTCTGGAGTCTGACTCTTCTTTGAAGCTTGAACTCGCCAAGGCTGTGGATGCCTGTGCGGCAAGGATCTCTACGGAGTTTTTCAACGCTTCTTCTTCGTAAATGGTGCTCTCGAAATAACAGACTATTGCTCCAATAATGCTGTGCTCAAAGCGGATGGGGCATCCCGCTACGAGCTTAATCCCGTGTTCGGTCATGATTTTACAGCTAATCTCTTCGTCGCAATGTTTGGCGACGAGATCGTTTGCTATCCACGCATGCGGGTTATTTCGATCCGTGAGGCGCGCCATGTAGAGACGGTCAATGGATTTTTCCATCTGTTCCGTAACCTGCGAACTGCTGCTCGGGTCGAAGTGGCAAGTGACTGGGTTCATAGTAAATACGGTGACCATATCAGTGTTCAGAAGAATGCTGCTGGCCTTAATTAACGTTTCGACAATTTCCGATTGATCCGAGGTCAAACCAAGGCTGGAGATCATCTGGGTCGCCCGGACAACGTTGTTCATAAGCTGATCTGTCCGGGAGGATGCATCCTTATACGCTCGAAGCAGCAGAGGTGTTATAAAGAGACCCGACACTCCGACCACCCCGGCAAACACGATTATGCGCCAGTCGAGCCTGCTCGGCGTCGATATTAAAATATATAAGATTGGTATAATGGCAAGTGAGTACACAAATCTCACGAACTGCTTCATGCTTACGTGTTTCATAGTGAACATTATTGGCACAATAGGCCCTGCAATTAAGGGCTAAGGAGAAAAGTCGAGCTATGGCTATGGTAAATGAGGATGTTGTCCGCAGATTGGAAAGTCAGGGAGCGCTAAAAAGGGCGTTGCTGGCAGAGGATCTCGGTGGCGGCCGAGTGGGTTGTAATATATGTCAGCGGCGCTGCAGAATTGATAGGGGTGGGGTGGGGTACTGCCATACTAAGATCAACTTCGAAGGTGCTCTCTACGACAGCATTTACGGAGTAGTATCCTCCGCCAATGCCGATCCTATCGAAAAGAAGCCCGTGTTTCACTATAAGCCCGGCAGCCGAGTCTTTTCCGTAGGCTCATTAGGATGCAATTTTCGCTGTATATTTTGTCAAAACTGGGAGATAGCCTATTCCGACGCCGTTCATAGCGAAGGCTCTCTGTGCAGGACAGGAGTTACACCTGATAAGCTCATCCAACTGACGAAAGGCGCTGATTGCAAGGGTGTGGCCTGGACATACAACGAGCCGGGTATCTGGCTTAATTATACCTACGATTGTGCGAGACTATGCAAATATAATGATTTATATACGGTGTATGTGACTAATGGATACGCGACCCTCGAGCACCTGGAACTTATCGGGCCATACCTCGACGTTTATCGAGTCGATATCAAGAGTATGGACGACGCATTCTATCAAAAGCTGATTAAGGTCCCATCAGTGCAAGGGGTTTTGGATACAACAATCGCTGCGAAGCATAAATGGAAAATGCATGTCGAATGCGTAACGAATGTGATACCTGGTTGGAATGATTCCAAGGAAAACCTGCAAAAGACGGCCAATTGGATCGTCGAAAATCTTGGCGACGACACTCCGTGGCATGTTTCAAGATTCTTTCCTTATGGTGAGTTGTCGCACCTGCCGCCGACACCTCCGCAAACCTTGTACGAAGCGATCAGAATCGGCCGGCAAGCCGGCCTGAAGTTCGTTTATCTGGGCAATTTGCCTAGTGACACCGGCGAGAACACCTATTGTCCGAAATGCGGCCGGTTGCTTATCGAGCGATCCCGATATGATACGGCGGTGGGCGATGTTGATGAACAGGGGAGGTGCAAAGCCGATAACGAGAATCTCAACATAGTGATGTGAGCCAGTATCTGGCACGGATTGAAATCAGAGGGAGAAGCTGCTTAACATAACTATTATTATCGTGCGTTATCTCTTATTAACTAACAACGGCGCACCAGCAGTAAAGCCGGTACGCCGTAGGGGTCGTATGTAGTATAAATCAGGCAGTAGATTGGCGAAGTCCTTCGATGGCCTCGTCGAGTTTCCGTACGGTCTGTCTGGCCTTTTCAAAGACATCGTTTACGTCTTCAACAATCGGTTCGGAATGTTTGCTTATGTATACGCCGACGGCCGTAGCAACCGCCGCAACTCCAACAGTTGCACCAAGGATTATTGCCAGTGTCTTTTTGTCGCTCAAAGCTGCTCTCCTTGAAAGGCCGCGTCAGATATTGATCTCGTATCTCTTATCGCCGCCAGGCCCTCCGCCCATAGAATCAAATATTCTTTTTACAAACGACAACAGTTCCATCGGATTGAACGGTTTGGTAAGGTAGCAATCGACACCCGATTGCCAGCCCTTAAAAACATCAGCATCCTGGGCTTTCGCGGTTAACATAACAACCGGAATATCCCTGGTGCTCGGGTTGCGCCGCAGATTCTGCAGCACCTCAAAACCATCCATATACGGCATCATAACGTCGAGAACGACAAGGTCCGGATTCTCCTCTGCGACCTTCTGCAGCGCCTCCTTACCGTCGTTCGCTGTTACAACCTGATATCCCGCTCGCTCTAGGTTCGCCTGAACCAGGCGGACAATATGTTTTTCATCATCAACGGCAAGTATCTTCTTAGGCACGCCGGAACCCCCCTAGCTAATATCCTTCTCGTCTAGTATATCACGATGCTGGTACATGGTCAATCGACGGCGCACGCTCTAATCATCGGAATTGTCCGCACAAAACTGTAGCGCCCGATCCCCTGCCCCTTTGTTTAATTTTATATTTTATCGAGGAAAGGCTGCATCGAAAGCTGGGCTAGCAAGCAAGCGACCGTGGATTCTGAACCCTGGTTATAATTCGGCCCACCTTCGGTCAGCGCATCATAGCATCCTCCGGTTACAGGATCATACAACGCCTCACCCACGGAGTTATGACCGAAGAACCAATCAAAGCATATCTTCGCCAGGTGCAGATATTTGGGATCATTGGTCGCCTCATAGGCCGCGAGATATGAGAGTTGATGCCCAAGCGGATCTACCGGCTGTTGATCATACCATGCGCGCTCGAAACCCTTGATATACCATCCATTACAGCCGACCGGATGCAGCATACCGTCCACAACACACACGGACGTCAGAAAATCCAGGCTCTCGACAGCGATATCGAGATACTCCCTGTTGCCTGTGGCTGTATAAGCCATAAACAAAGCTCGCGGCAGCATTCCATTGGAGTATGTCAATGCCGGCTCGAACCATTTCCAGTCATCAGTGGCATGGAAGCGGTATTCTCTACACAAAGCATCTGCCTGGCCGATCATCGCATTCTTGATGTCGGCGTTGTCCGGGTCATAGTGAAGGTGATAATAACAACCCAGCGCCATATAGGCCCGTGCCCTGAGGCTTTGGGTAAACGGAATCCATCTTATCGCGGCATCGAAGAGCTGTTTTGCAACCTTTTTGACATTTGGATGCAGTTCTGCATGCAGCGCATAACCACACGCCCACAAAACGCGTCCAAAACAATCGTCGCTGCCCATATCGTCGAGCCATACCTGGTCATAGCTCATAAAGTTATGAAATCTACCGGTTGGGGTCTGCGCGTAGTGCAAAAAGCTGAGATACGTACTCACCAACTGCAGGGTCTGTCGGGATCCGGTCCGCTCGAACTCCATTATTGATGCGATCAAAGCCCGAGAGTTATCGTCCGTCGTATAGCCTGTTCGTCGGTTCGGGATCGAAAAGATCGCATGCTGTATCACTCCGGTGGAATCCGTGAGCGTTTCTAGATGTTCAAATACAATCTCTGGGTAAATGATAATCTCCTTTAACTGGCAAGCTTACAGCGTCGGCTCTTCCTTGATGACACCCGATCTTCGCAGCACTCTATCGAACAGATCAAGATAACTTATCGCAACGTTGAACCACGCCGCCCGCCTCGCATAGTGATAGGCCGCCGATTCCAGGCTTTCCCGCAGGTCCTTATCGTCCAGCACCTTGATAACCGTATCGGAAACGCTCTCGGGGGACTGAAAGTCTATCAAAATGCCCCTGCCATCCGCCAACACTTCCTCGGCATAAAGATACGGCGTGCTCAATGTCGCCTTGCCACATCCCAGCGCATAAGCCAATGTGCCGCTGGATATTTGATCCTTGCTGAGATATGGAGTCACATATACATCCGTTGCGCACAGATATCTCACCAATTCACTGAGGGACAGGAACCTGTTGTTGAACCGTACGTGCTCTTCGAGGCCTAGTTCGCTGATGATCTCGGTGAGCATGTTTCTGTAAGATTCGCCCTCGTGCTTTCGCACTCCCGGGTGGGTTTCGCCTAGTACGAGGTATATGGCGTTTGGGTATTTTTCCAGTATTTTGGGCATCGCCTTGATAACATATTCTATACCCTTGCCGCGATTTATCAATCCGAAAGTGGAGATGATCTGCCTATCAGCCATCCCCAGCGCCCTTTTAACGGTAGATGACGCGACCCGGTGTACATTCGGCACTCCATGCGGGATAACGGTTATCTTAGCGGGGTCCACCGAATAGCCATCCAGCAATATATTGCGCCCAGTCTTGACCATCACGACCATCACTTCACACATCTTGCCCATTTCTTGGGTTATACGCTTCTGGTTCGGGCTGGGGCTGTGCAGCACTGTGTGCAGTGTAACTACGGCCGGCTTTTTCAATGCGTGGAGGAAATCCAGCACATATTCTCCGTCATCGCCGCCGAATATGCCGTATTCGTGTTGCAGATTGACAATGTCTATCGAGGAGTCGTTAATATATTTTGCGGCATCAAGGTATGATTGCCGATCTTCCTTAAGTATCTGATAGCGGACGACTCTTTCGTACGGCTCGATCTCGTGCTCGCGTTTAATAGCGACTATAGTGGGTTTGGAAAATGGAGTATATTTCGCCACGGACGTAGCAACATCTTTGCAAAACGTAGCAATTCCGCACTCACTCGGCGGGTACGTCGAAACATAGGCAGGCTCGATTTTGTTCATCGACTGTCGGATAAAGCTGAACAAATTGAGGTCCTCGCTTTTGAGCCACCTCACTTCGTCTCGCAGTGCAAACTCCTCGGGAACAAACGTCATATCAGCAACTTTATCGGTTTCACTCATGCGCACAGTGCTCCATCCAGTGGAGCATTCCTCCTTCCTGGTTGCCTGGCCCGCAGGCAGTGTCTATCACGTCTGATTATGCTTTAGCTTATCATACCCAAGGCATCGACTTCGGCTTCAAATATCGGGAAAACTTTCTCAAGGCCAGTAATCTCGAAGACTTTTCGGATCTGCGGATTATCACATACGATGACTATTCTGCCGCCGTTTTCAGTTGAACGCTTAAGCCCCCCGACCAACGCGCCAAGCCCCGAGCTATCAATATAGTCCACTTTCAGCATACTGATAATCAGGTTCGCCGAACCGCCGTCGATCAGCTCTACCATAGCCTCTCTGAACCGTGCAGAGGTATACGCATCTACCTCACCGGATAGGTCGATTATCGGAACCGCACCATTGCGGCGAACGTTGATAACAAGATCCATCTCCATTAGCTTAACCCTCCTGAAAACGGCTAAAAAACAGCCTGCTTTTGATTATCCTTATACCAACACAGGCCAATTACCTGCTTTAGTGATTGTCGGATGATACTTCGATGCGCTTTAGCTGGGCGCACATGAAGGAGTTTATCAGGCGAATAGAGGAATGTCAATCAGAGGTTGTGTCCCCTCACCTTAACCTCCGCTCCTGGAGGAGAGGGCGGGGTGAGGGCGCATCGTGTTACCCCCTCTCCTGAGGGAGAGGGCTGGGGTGAGGGCGCATCGTGTTACCCCCTCTCCTGGGGGAGAGGGCTGGGGTGAGGGCGAGGGAGAGAAAACGAGCTGCGCAACCCACGCAGCCCTGGAGGTATTGTCGTGCGTCTGGCTTTGATAGGCGGAACCGGTATTGACGAAATGCCCTGTTTTCGAGAAGGGGCAGCCAAAAATATCTCCACCCGGTTCGGAGAAGTGGAGTTGATTGAAAATGAAGCAAGCAATCTAATCTTTGTGCCCAGGCACGGGCTGGATCACTCGGCCCCACCCTCCGCAATAAATTATCGCGCTCAAATGGCGGCTCTACGCATTCTGGAGGTCGAAGCTGTAATAGGAGTGTGCGCTGTGGGATCCCTGCGAAACGATCTGCCGCCAGGCTCATTCGCGATTCTAGCCGATTTTATAGATTTCACAAAACAGAGAATCAGCACATTTTTCACATCCGATGACCATTCGATAGTTCATACCGACTTCACCCACCCATATTGTCCCTGCGTATCAGATGTACTGCGGGCTGCTTGTGAAGACTCTGGCGTCCAATACGAGCCTGCAGGTGTATATCTTGGAGTAGACGGCCCAAGATATGAAACTCCTGCCGAAGTTCGATTGTACGCCTCGTGGGGTGCGCAGGTGGTCGGGATGACGAATGTGCCGGAGGTCGTGTTGGCGAGGGAGGCGGGATTGTGTTATGGGGCACTCGCCATAGTCACAAATCCAGCGAGCGGATTGCAGGCAGATAGCTTGAATCACGACTTTGTGCGAGCGCAAACGGCGGCCGTGGCTGAAAAACTGCAAGCCATACTCACGTTGGCTCTTGGCAATATACCAGTTCATCGCGAGTGCAGTTGCCGGTTAAACAGCGGTTTAGTTATATAAAACGCTCAGTGAACCAGAGATCCGCCAGATATCTCTCGTGGCTAATCCACTTGGCGTCGCGGGGCATACAAATTCTGTTGTTTTGGATGTGTAATCGGATGATTACACGTATCGGCGAGCAAGATAACATACAGCACTCCTATATGCATAATATATGCAATGTTTGTGCCGTTTGCACCCAAACCGTAGACAATAATGAAATTGAAGGTAATCGACATGGCTCATAATGCGCGGGTCCTATGCTTAAAAACCGATGATGAGATAATAGCAGAGATGAAAGCGATCGATGCTGAGGATGCGGGTATCCGCCACATGCTCGTCAAGTCAAGGCATTATCTGGTGAAACTGGAACGCGTGCGCCGCCCGATAGCCCATATCCTGAAAGAGACGTTTCTCTCAAACGGAGGGGATGCAGTAGTCAGCCGAAATATCATCACAGCGGCTGTGGATGAGAGTGATGTTCTTTTAATGGGGACTCGCAAGCACTACCAGCGGGCTTTTATGGCACTGCGGGAGCAGGGGTTCGGCTGCGGAGAACTTGCAGCCGAAGTCGAAGCTGTGATTCGCCATTTCGACGGCGTACCTTTTGTCCCGCAAGATTCCGCTATCGACTCCCGTTTGGGCGAACTCTTTCACAAAATCGGGCAGCGTACCCTGATTATGGGGATACTCAACTTGACTCCTGATTCATTCTCCGATGGAGGGCGCTTCGCCTCAGCGGACGAAGCTATCGAATGTGCCATTCAAATGGCCTCCAATGGGGCTGACATTATCGACATAGGAGGATTATCCACACGTCCAGGGGCGCAGGAGATTCCCGCTTCCGAGGAGCTGAATCGCGTTTTGCCGGTTGTGCGCAAATTGGCCGGCGTGTTAGATATACCGCTGTCTATCGACACCTACCGAGCTAAAGTGGCTGAGGCTGCGCTGGATGCAGGGGCTGCAATAGTGAATGACATAAGCGCGGCCTCATTTGATCCGGCTATGCCGGTATTATTGGCAAAAAAGCAGTGTCCTGCCGTGCTGATGCATATTTTGGGCAATCCGGAGACCATGCAGACCAACCCCGTCTACAGCGATCTTATGGGGGAGATAGTCGGAATGCTGCGCAGCCGAATTGCCGCGCTTACCGATGCCGGGGTTGATGAAAAACTACTTATCGTTGACCCAGGGATCGGGTTCGGCAAGACCCCCGATCATAATCTTGAGATACTGCGCCGTCTAGGGGAGTTAAAATCCATTGGACGGCCGATTCTCGTCGGGACTTCGCGAAAAGCCACCATCGGCAAGGTCCTCGGCGGCCTGCCTCCGTCCGATCGGCTCGAAGGCACCGCCGCCACAGTAGCGCTGTCGATCGCTAACGGCGCAGATATCGTTAGGGTTCACGACGTCGCAGAGATGACCAGGGTCGCCAAAATGACCGACGCGATTGTTCGGGTTACGTGAGTTCTATTTTCGGTGGAGCCACAAACCCAAAATAACGCTCCCGAGATTGCGCCTGCTCCGCATCTCCCTCGTGTATATAAACACGATAGCAAAAAGATATACATTCTCCGTTTGGAATTGTATAGTCTCCGCTGATCCCCAGCCCGGGGTCATAATCTCGAAGCGCAAAAGGGTTTGCAGCAAATAAGCCGTAACTTCTGACGTGCCAACGAGTAGGATGTCGGAAGCTGCTCGGATGATCCATAACAGTAATTCCCATTGTTTCGCCTCCTACCAGGCCGGAATAATCGACCCAGGCTGCGGGCCGTCCCCAAGTCTCGGCCTCAGTCCTGGCTCCATAGGCATTGGTGATCAACCCGCCTTTGGATTCGTTCATGGATGTAGCAACCCGAACGGCAAGCACCCCACCCTCCTTGGTATCACCGATGCACACATCGCCATCAGTCGCAATAAACTTGATTCGCACATCGACAATTCGTTCCGATTCCAAATTGAAGATTGTAAACTCGCGCACTTCCTCCATTTGTTTTGCGTTTTCGTAATTCACCCAACTGTTGATAGCTCTGATACGACCGAATATAGGCCCACCAGTGACTTCCTCGAACTTTCGATGGCGAATGTACCCATGCTCCCCTATTTCGCTCCAGTTATCGGTGTTGTTGATCTTCCCGTAGGCAGTCCATACCGACTTTTGGTGCGGATGATCCGTAGCTTCGCCCTCAACGTCGCTTTCCATAGGGTAGGCGCGTGTTACGGGGATGTCTTTGGGTCCGATGAATGGATACAAAAACGGCCTTGCCCACCGATCGCCATAATGGTATCTCGTAAACAGCTTGCCGCCTATCTGCACCTCCAACCGTTCCTCGCCTATGTCTTCAATATCCACGCGGGTGACTGAACCTGCCGGCGATGTGTCAAGCCGATAGGATTTCTTTTCTCCCACAGACAGATTCGGCTCGATCCAGGCCACACTGTCTGTGCCTTTGTCATTAAATAACTGGCAAGCAATCCGATTGTTGCGCTCATCAACTAACGTGGCTTCTCCATAACCAAGATCTGCAATATGGATCGGCATCTTCAAAGGGCAATTGACGTATGAATGCGGCCCCGCGGTAACTGAAAAGTTCATGGCAAGCTCCTGTTTGCGTCGAAAACGCTTTTAAGATAACCCATTGACCTGTTGGCTATTGTAATTGGATCCGGAGTAAAATCAAATACCTCTACTGAAACCCAGCCCGTATAATCAATCTCCCGAAGAGCGGCCGCTATGGGCATAAAGTCGGTATTCCCAAAACCTGGCCCTCTCAAGTTTGCGTCGTTGGCATGGAAATGTGCGATCGAATGGGCATGATCGCGAATAATCCCGGCGATAGGCTTGTTTTCGGATGACATCGCCTTAACATCCAAAATCAAGGCTACATTAGGGGAGCCAATTTGCGAAATTATTCTCTCAGCTTCCTCGGCAGTGTTGATAAAATCGGTTTCAAGTGGGGACAAGGGTTCGATACAGAAGATGACCTCTCGGCTTTTCAAGGTCGGAACGAGACTTTGGAACACCTCAACAGCATAAGCAGACGCTTCATCTCGTGATACCCCTTCCGGCAGATTACGCTGCTTAGGAGAGCCGAATACTATCACGCTTCCCCCGATATCCGCACAAAGATGAATCAACTCGACCAGATAATCCGCCGTCTGATTTCGGACGGATCTTTCCTGCGAAGTAATATGCAAGCCTGTCGTGTGCGCAAGGCACCAATGAAGTCCCACAACCTGTAAGCCCGCATTTTCAACTGTAGCCCGGATAGAATCGCGATCCATCGGCAGAAGTTGGGCTACAGGTTTCCCAAGAGTAAACGGAGCAACCTCAAGGCCTGTATATCCGGCTCTGCCGGCCACTTCGCAGATATCCTGGAGTGACCATCCTTCGAATATCTCATTGCAGATAGCGAACTTCACTTCATTCCTCGAACAAAGGCCCGTTCCCTGTTGGAAACGGGCCTTTACTTGTATCTATGTCATATTAGACAAGTGCAGATAGTTTTCCTGCTAGTCTGTGCTACAAAGCTTATCTGCAAAATAGGAGTCATAAGCGCCCAAATCGAGGAAGCCATGGCCGCTCAAGTTGAAGAGAATCACTCTTTCTTTACCCTCTTCGGTGGCTTGGTTTGCCTCGTTTATCGCCTGCAGAATCGCATGAGCTGACTCTGGCGCGACAACAATTCCCTCAGACCGAGCAAATGTCAGGGCCGCTTCAAAGATATCCAACTGATCGACCGCAACCGCCTCGGCTAATCCCTTCTCAACTATCAAGCTTACCAGCGGGGCCATGCCGTGATATCGTAGTCCGCCGGCATGAATTGCTGGCGGGATGAAGTCTGGCCCAAGTGAGTGCATTTTGAGCAGCGGAGTCATCTTAGCGGTATCGCCGAAGTCATACTTGTATGCTCCAGATGTCAACGTGGGGCAAGCTTTCGGCTCAACTGCAACCGCACGAACGTCCTTGCCGGCTATCTTGTCGGCCATAAACGGCATCACGATGCCGCCGAAGTTACTTCCTCCGCCGACACATCCGATCACAACATCCGGATAGACTCCAGCCATTTCCAATTGCTTCTTGGCTTCCAAGCCAATTATAGTCTGATGCAAAACCACATGGTTTAGCACGCTGCCCAATGAGTATTTAACGTCGTCGTGCGCCAGGGTATCTTCAATTGCTTCGCTGATCGCAATGCCAAGGCTTCCTGGGCAGTCGGGATCGTTCATAAGTACCTGTCGGCCGAATTCGGTCTTCTCGCTGGGACTGGGATAAACCTCTCCCCCAAACGTATGCATCATAGACCTTCGATAGGGCTTGGCCTGGTAACTGCACTTAACCATGTATACGGTGCAGCCGATCCCAAAGAAATTGCAAGCAATCGACAGTGCCGCTCCCCACTGACCCGCCCCCGTCTCAGTCGCAATGCGTGTGGTGCCTTCGAGTTTGTTGTAGTATGCCTGCGCAATAGCGGTATTGAGCTTATGACTGCCGGCAGGGCTTGTTCCCTCGTATTTATAGAAAATCTTGGCGGGCGTTTTCAGAGCCTTTTCCAAGCCCACGGCCCTATACAGAGGGCTGGGGCGCCAGAGCGCCAGTTTCTCCAATACAGGTTCGGGAATCTTGATCCATCTCTGCGTGCTCATCTCCTGCTCGAGTACCCCCATCGGGAAGATGGGCGCTAGGTCCTCTGGCTTGCAGGGCTGCTGAGTCGCCGGATGCAACGGCGGTGGCGGCGGTTCCCCGAGATCGGCGGCGATGTTATACCACTCTGTCGGGATATCGCTTTGGTTCAACAAGAACTGGCGTCGCTCCATTTTGAGCCTCCTTTATCGGCGTGGTGTATGTAAGGTTGCTGTATTTCATTATAGGCTGCATTCACATCTTAAGCAAGTGTCAAATACACATAACAGAAATTATTTTTATTAAGAAACTTGCACGTGAATGAAGCGAATCTTGTGATGATAGGGGTGTTTTCGTCCGATAATCATCAGTGGAGGAGCTTTGAAATGTGGATTACCCTTGCAATTGTATGGCTGGTCGGGTGCGTGTCGCTTTATTACTATCTATACGCTACCGCAGCGGAGGCGCCCCAAGACAAGTGCTTCGACTGCGAACTCTCTGACTGCTCCGATTGTCCCCATCAAATTGCAACTGCCGAAAAGAAAGTCGCCTGATTATCTTCGCCAGACGATCAAACAGCCCGCATTTCATTTGAAACGCGGGCTGACTTATAAATCACAACTTTCTAGCGCGCCATCGGCACGACATAAGCAACCAGGGCGCTTGTTACCAAAAAGAACACCGCGGCCCACTTTGTGATCTCACTCAATTTGTCTTCAAATCCGGGTTTGCCCTGAAAAGCCGATTCGGCCTTTCCTCCGATAGTCCCCGACAGACCCTCGCTCTTGGTAGCCTGTGACATAACAATACCAATCAGAGCCAGTGCGCTTATGATTTGAAGAATAATGAAAAACGTGCTCATATCTAGTTGTTTTCTCTCCTGATCTTCGCCGAACCATACTATACTATCAGATCGGCATATCGCAGTCAATACACCAGAGGAATCTGATCCGTGTCCTCTTAAGCGGAAGTATCAGTTTTAGAATCATCAGAGTCTTCGTCCTTCGCGCTCTTGGCTGCTTTTTTGAACTCGTGGATTCCTTCAGCCAGTGACTTTCCTATCTCCGGAAGTTTCTTCGCTCCGAACAACACCACTATTATCAGGACTACTATCCACAATTCCGGTCCGCTCGGGATCCATGCTATTGGCAGCATCTTGATCGTTCTCCTTTGGTAAATCTACTTGATCATCAGACTCGGCGCTGTCATTAGGCTCCGAATCATTCGTATCAGNNGTCATTAGGCTCCGAATCATTCGTGTCAGACTTAGAGACAAGGATGTCTTCGTCATCACCATCATCCAAAATATTGTTCAAGTTCAAGTCTTCGCGGAAGTCCAGCGCGTCCGTGATTTCACGCGAAGCTTTCCTAAGCTCGCGCAGCCCTTTTCCTATAGATTTGCCGATCTCCGGCAGTTTCTTAGGCCCAAACACAATGAGCGCGAGCGCCAATATAAAAACCAGTTCCGGCCCATTAGGCAAACTAAACATTCGCACTTCCAACGACTAGAACAAAGCGTTGAGAGTAACCCCACGCTTTACTTCCATTATACTACTTTTCGAGCAAGAACCGGCACCATAAGTTGCGGCATTTGCAGCGCCTGCGGCGGTCCCCAGCACCAGTGCATCTGGCAACGAACCACCATCGGCCAGCTCGTGCAAAAAACCGGCGACAAACGAATCGCCAGACCCTACCGCACTAGCAAACTCTATCTCCGGTGGAGCAGCCTGCCAAGCATGACTACCATTAGTCACCAAAGCTCCGCTGCGCCCAGTGGTAACAGCGACAATTGTAACACCATATTGCTCCAGACTTTTAGCGGCACTGCAGATTTCCTCTATGGTTACCAACTCTAGAGCAACCAGTCCCGAAAGCTCATGCACATTGGGCTTAATCATATAAGGTCCGGCTTTGATAGCCTCCTTAAGCTGCTCGTCACTAGCATCGAGCACAGTTTTGACACCACGTGATTTGGCGATCTCGATGAGTTCTCTGTAGAATGATACGGGTACTCCGGGGGGCGCGTTCCCAGAAAGTACAAGCCATTCGATTCCATCAAGCAAGCTCATTATTCTCCGCTTGAGCTGCTCGACTTCGTCTTCGGCAACTTGTGGGCCAATTTCGTTAATCTCTGTCTGCGTCCCACTGATTGGATCCACAACTTTCAGGCAGAGTCGGGATTCCTCTTTTATGCAGACGAGATTATGTGCAATACCCTCCTTGTCAAGGCCTTCGACAATTGCTTCCCCCACCCTGCCCCCGATAAATCCAGTCGCGACGCCTCCGCCTCCAAGTTCCCGATACACCCGCAGCACGTTAATTCCTTTGCCGCCAGGGGCGCTGGTGATATTGGAAGGCCTATGGATTCGGTCAATGCCAAATCCTTCGATGACGTAGGTTTTATCTATAGATGAGTTAGGGGTAACCGTCAGAATCACAATGAACCCTCCGTGCGGCCCGGCATATTGTAGGTAAAACCAGGGTTCATGTCAAATATTTAGCGCGGAATGTTTGCAAAAAGTGCGATAGCAGAGCGGGCGGCGCTGAGTCATTGCTCCCCGCCGCCCTGAGCGATGCAGCATGTCAGCCATCAGATACAGCCGGTGTTTGGGTCTCCGGCGTGTTCCCCCGGCACATGCCATATATCAGCCGTCGACATCTCAGGATTCAGACTTTTTTCTTCTTCCTCCGCCGTGGCTCGCTTCCCCGCCTTTGCGACCTGCAATACGCGCCTCTTCGCTCGTCCATTGATGAGCTGTGCCTTTCTTATGAGCGGCACGTCCACCTTTTCTCGCAATTTCTCTTTGTTTCTCGGGGTCCATGGACGCAAAACCTCTAAGCCTAGTGGACATACGGACACCTCCCTTTATCCCTTAACTTATATAACTGAGCTTTTCACTCAACAACTATTACCCCTGCTAGTGAATTGTCAAACTGAGCACCTAACCAATTTTGCCATTGTTCCTGCTTGAATTGAATGGGCAGCCCTTGACGCAGGGACGTGATTTTGGTTATACTATCACGGTGATATTGGGAGGACAGGCTAATAATGGAGACACTGAAGCTCGAAGCGAAATATCGCTCCGACCAGACCAAAAGACATAGAAACGAAATCCGTAAGCAAGGCTATGTGACCGGAAGCGTTTTCGGTCGCGACAGCGAGCCGGTTCCAATCGAGCTGAAACTCGAGGACTTTGCGCAGCAGGCCAAGCAGGCCGAAGCTGGGATTAAGACCCTCATCGAGATGAAGATACTTGACGCGCCGCAACAAGCAGATGGTCTTGTTGTCTTGAAGAAGTTCGATAAGCACCCTCTTACGCGAAAAGTGCTGGATATGCAATTCCAGAGGATCAACCTCAAAGAGAAGATATCGGTCTATGTGCCGATTGTTCTTGTTGGAGAGGCAGTGGGGCTGGCTGATGGTGGCATTATGGACCAGACCCTGGACGAACTCTATGTAAGTTGCTTGCCGACGGACATTCCTCCGCGAATCGAGATAGATGTAACCCACCTTGGAGCAGGCGAACACATCAGAGTGGAGGACATTCAACTTTCTGAAGACATAACCATTCTTCCTGATCCGGACACGTTGGTATGCAGCTGCGCAGTGCCTACTGTACACGCAGAGCCAGCGATCGAAGAGGAAGAAGCCGAAGAGCATGCGGCCGAAGCAAAGGCAGAGGCCACCACGGAATCCGAATAATAATCTCAAATCTGATAATCAGTCAATTTTGAGCGGGACCGGAAACGGCCCCGCTTTTCTTTGTAGCAAACAAGTGCTTGGGTTCGTATAATAAGACTTACAAAATAAGCCGCCCCACTAGGAGCGGCTTATTCGGTTCTAAATTGCGATTGGATGTTACGGTTTCGGATAACTTAACCTGAACCAGGGGTCGGCGTGCGCAGCATTGTTATCATCTCGATAATATTTCTGCATAACACCCTTGTAATCCTCAGCCCTCATGTTTGAGCCATCAATGCTCGGCGGACCTACAGTAGTGAATGATACGTGCCCATCACACCAGCCAACTGCGGTGGCTCCGTTGTGCCAACCCGGAGGCCAACAGAAGTTTTGAATGGCATACGCGGATTTCTTTATCGGCGGATAGCAATAAGCTGTCCCCCAGCCCTTACTTGCCGCGCGATACTCTCTGAAGTTCCAGGTCTCCAAGACGCGAACTGTAGTAGTTGCCTTTGCCAATTCGCTGTTTTTATGAAATTCGTTTTCATTGGGGAATCCACCCAGGTAGGCAGCGTTTATCGCATAGCAGCGCTTCAGGTTGTCTGGAATTTCCTGACCGTTAGGATAAAGCGATCTCGGCATGCTGGGACAGAAATATACGCCGCGCAATTCAAACCCACCGTCGGCTCCCGGGTTCATCTGCTTCAGGTATTTGTTGATTAGACTATACCAGTCACCCCACTGACCCACGATGTAACCTGGGACCATTCCTCCGTTGTTGTCGTCTTCATACATAATACATGCTTGCGCGATCTGCTTGACATTGTTGAGACATTTTGTCTTGGCAGCCTGGGCCTTCGCGGCCATAAACACCGGGAACAAAATGGCAGCGAGGATTGCGATGATCGCGATGACGACCAGCAACTCGATGAGTGTAAAACCTTTCCTTTTTGGCATCGTGATACCCGTCCTTTCTTTTAGATGCAATGGATATCAAGACCAACACGGCGGAGTCGATGCTGGGTGCGGCATAATGCGCTGCCGCCTGCGCAGATTATCATTGCTTTGGGCTGCCCCCCACAAGCAGTATATCCCCAACCATATCTCGTGTCAAGTAATCAATTATAGCTATTCTTGCTGCGTTCAGAAGTATTATACAGATTATTATCGGCATTTGCCGGTGAGATCCACAGGTGTTATTCCCAAAACCAAGAGTGTTGAACAACTCGGTTTACGCGCAGCATCACCTGGCCTGCGGGTTGTATTGTCTCTATATTGGCCATAGCCCAACCCGAATGCTCGTGGTATAATTGAACTGTTATTATGTATGAAATTGCTATTGAAGACACCTTTGATGCTGCGCATTGTCTGCGCGATTATGATGGAGCGTGCAGCAGGCTGCACGGTCATACCTACCATGTGCGTGTGGCGTTTCGGTTCGAGTCGCTCGATGATTCCGGGTTGGCGCTGGATTTTCGCCAGGCCAAAACAGTGCTCAAGTCGGTGCTGGATTATCTCGACCATCAATACATTAACGACTTACCGGAGTTTTCCAGCCAGAACCCGACAGCTGAGGCAATTGCCAAGCTGATTTTCGATCGAGTAAAAAATGATGTGCACCAAACCTACTCTGTGAGTGTCTGGGAGACCCCGACCTCGTGTGCGACCTATTTCGAAGACGATGATTGATCGCGGTTTTTTATACGAGATATTTGAATCTATTCAAGGCGAGGGAATATACTGCGGGCAAAGGCAGACATTCGTTCGCTTTGCCGGCTGCAACCTCGATTGTGGCTATTGCGATACTCCCGCGGCAAGGGAAGAGAAACCAGCGATCTGCCTTGTTGGTGATGTTGAATCGATCGAAAACCCTGTTAATGTCGAGCAGGTCGTGGCTAAATGCTTGAAATATGGTCATCGGTCTGTAGCCATAACCGGCGGCGAACCATTGGTACAGGCCGATTATTTGGCGTCAATGCTGCTCACTTTGAAAGATGCGGGTTTTACCAACCATCTGGAGACAAACGGCACTTTATATCGGCAACTCGCCGGCGTGATGAGATGGGTTGATGTCGTGGCTATGGATATGAAACTGCCCAGCACTAATGGAAGAGCATTTTGGGATGAGCACGCTAAGTTTTTGCGAGTTGCATCCGGCACGAACGTATTTGTGAAAGCCGTCGTTTCATCAACTACTACCGATGAAGAGATTACACACTGCTGCGATATTATTTCTCCTATAGACAGACACATCACACTGGTAATTCAGCCTGTAACCGGCCCAACTACCGCATCTGGAGAGCATCTGATGCGGCTTCAGGATGTTGCAGCGGCGCATTTGACCGATGTGCGGGTGATTCCCCAGTGCCATCATATTTTAGGGCTTAAATGAAAAAGATCGGAATGACGACGACGATCCCCGTCGAGGCGGTATTTGCCGCCGGTTGTATCCCTGTTGACCTGAATAATATTTTCATCAACTCGACAGATCCCGAAGAGCTAGTCACTGTCGCCGAGTATGACGGCTATCCGCGCAGCGCCTGCGGGTGGATCAAGGGTATGTATTCGATTGCGGCCGCGCGGCTGGGAGTATATGGACCAGGCGGCATCGATGCACTGGTGGCTGTGGTGGAGGGGGACTGCACGCAGACTCAAGCGATGGTGGAGACTCTCAAAGAATCCGGGATGGAGGTTATCCCGTTCAGTTATCCATACGGACGGAATCGCCATCTCCTCGAACTGCAGATAAACCAACTCATCGACCGACTGGGTACAACATACGAGGATGCGCTTAGAAGCAAGAGCCGTCTTGATGATATACGACGCAAAGTGCGCAAGCTCGACGATCTGACGTGGCAAAAGAATGTCGTAAGTTCATTCGACAACCATTATTATCAGATTTGCTGCAGCGATTTCAATGGGGATTATCAGGCATTTGAGCGCGATGTAGATGCTCGATTAAGCCAGGCGTTAAGTGAAGGGCATGTAGCTGACGACAGATTGCGACTGGGTTATATCGGGGTGCCGACCATTTTCACGGATTTCTACGACGTGATTGAGGATATGGGCGTGCGAGTGGTGTTCAATGAAGTGCAGCGGCAATTTGCGATGCCTTATGAGACCAGCGATTTAATAGAACAGTATTCGATTTATACTTACCCTTACGATGTATATGCGCGAATTGAAGACATCTCTCGAGAGGTCGAACGCCGAGGTATCCGTGGGTTGATTCATTATACCCAGAGCTTTTGCTTTCGGCAGATTCAGGACTTGATTATGCGCAAGCACGTCGATGTGCCTATACTCACAATTGAGGGGGACTCCCCGACGCCGCTTGATGCGCGAACAAGAGTGCGTATCGAAAGCTTCATCGAGATGTTGGCTTAGGGTGCTAATTCGCCCTGACCCTAACCCTCTCCCCCAGGAGAGGGACATGTGGGCCTAACCCTCTCCCCCTACGACGGGGCACAATCTACTCCCTCTCCCTTGAGGGAGAGGGCCGGGGTGAGGGGGCAAATGAGCCAACTCTACCCCTTGTCGCAGGCACAATCTCCCCCCTCTCCCTCGAGGGAGAGGGCTGGGGTGAGGGGGCGAGCTTGGCAAACCGAGCAAGGTGTTGAAATATGAGAGATTGGGCGGGAAAGTAGATTTCGCCCTCACCCTAACCCTCTCCCCCAGGAGAGGGGATACGTGTGCTAACCCTCTCCCCCAGGAGAGGGACATGTGGGTCTAACCCTCGCCTCCTGATGGAAGTTTGGTTTCGACCTCACCTTAGAATCCGTCACTCGACAATTATGCCATGGCTTTGGGCGAAATAGATAGCTTGGGAGGTATCCATTCTGGCGCCTTTAAGATTTGCAGTTTGAAGCAGCGCTCCGTTCAGTTTGGCGCCTCGCAGGTCGGTCTCGATAAGCTTCGCGGTCGAGAAGTCTGCTTTTGTCAGGTCGGAGTCCCGCAAGTTGGCTTTTGTAAGATCGGAGCCGTAGAGGTCGGATTCGATCAGCTTTATACCCTGTAAATCGAGTTCGGCCAAGTTCTGGTATCGTAGATTCGACCACGACCAATCCCCGCCCAAAATTGATATTCCAGTCATATCGGCGTTTGCGAATGATGCGCCGATTAGCCGGCACTGCGTGAATTGAGCCAAAAACAGATATGCGTGCGTGAATGTGCAGTTGGCAAACGAGGAACTGACTGCAATGGCCGCATTCATTCGTGATTGATCGAAATTGCATTCCTCAAAGCTGCATTTGTTGATTTTCGACTCGCTTATATCCGAACCGATGAAGCTACAGCGGGTGAAGACGCAGCTTTCATATTCCTCGCCGGATATATCTTGCCCGTCGAAATTCTTGTCGACAAACTCTTCTTCGACTTTAGTAGCCATAATTCTAGCGCACCCCCATAGCCTCTCTCACCTCCGCTAGAGTCTGTTGAGCAGCGATACGAGCCTTATGCGCTCCGTCGGCCAAGATATCTTCTACAACAGACGGCTTTGCCAGGAGTTCACGGCGGCGGTCGCGAATTGGAGCTAGCCTCTCGTTTATCAAATCTGCCAATCTATCTTTAGTCTCAAGGCAACCGGCCCTACCCGCCTCGCAATCCTCGTGTAAATCCGCGCGCCCGAAGATATTCAGCATTTCATAGACCGCGCAGCCTTCTTTGTGGCCTTTGTCGTGCCTATGGAGCTTATTAGGGTCGGTGAACATCAAGCGAATCTTCTGCTGGGTTTGTTCAGGTGAATCGGCGATATAAATTGCGTTTGAATGGCTCTTGGACATCTTGCGACCGTCCATACCGGGAATCTGCGGGAATTGCGTCATCAAGGCTTTGCAGTCCGGGAAGATATCGCCAAACAAATAGTTGAATCGCCTGCCTATCTCACGAGCCAACTCCAGATGCGGAAGCTGATCCCTGCCTACCGGGACAACATCGGCTTTATAAGCGAGGATGTCGGCCGCCTGAAGCACGGGATAACCCAGCAAGCCATAGCTGCTGCCCGCCGCTTTCAAAGCAGCCTGCTTCTCTTTATATGTAGGCACACGCTCAAGCCAGGAGACCGGCGTAACCATAGACAACAACAGATGGAGTTCCGCGTGTTCCTTAACAGCCGATTGCACAAATATCGCGCACTGGTCAGGATCGAGACCTGCGGCAAGAAAATCTATCGCAACCTGATAAGCATACTGCGCGATGAGATCAGGGGAGTCGTATAATGTGGTCAGAGAGTGCCAATCAGCGATGAAAAAATACGCTTCGTAGTCGTCCTGAAGCTTAACCCAGTTGGACAGCGCACCTTCCAAATTGCCCAAGTGCAGCAAACCCGTCGGCTGCATCCCGGAAAGCAATCTCCGTTTGCTCATAACCCCACAAAAGCTTGCATCAAAAACCTCGTCGGCATTCCGATAATGATCGGGAATATTCTATTTCCCAACACGATCAGCCCTATAAACGCCAGCATTCCGTGCCGTGCCATAAAATAGTTGTATCGTCTCGCCGATTCATATGGCAGCAGTGAAGTCAGAATATGCGAGCCATCCAGCGGATGGATAGGTATCAAGTTGAACAGTGCCAAAGCTATGTTGATCTGCATCAATATCAAAAGAAACAAAGCGAGCGCCTCAGACATCGAATGGCCGACTGTGCGGATAATAATCCCCACAACAAAAGCCGCGATCAGGTTGGACAAAGGCCCCCACAACGACACGCGCAAATTGTCCCAGCGTGGGTTCCGGAAATTTGATGGATTGATTCTTACAGCCTTCCCCCACCCTATTCCAAACCCGGCAAGCGATGATACTACCATCATTATTGTGCCCATTGGGTCGAGGTGATCTATCGGATTCAACGATATACGCCCCTGCTTATACGGAGTCTCATCTCCTGCTCTCCAGGCAGAGAACGCATGCGCAAACTCGTGTATGGTGATGCAGATTACCAGCGCCACCATCGAGAGAATGAACGGATAAAACGAAAAATTGCTTCTTAACATATTTATTATATCTCCGCACAAACGGGGAGGTTACTATTTACACTTTAAGCCGATCCGGCATCAGATCACATTTTACTAATTCGTCGAGAGTCTCGCGGCGAACGATCAAGTCGGCCGTACCTTCCTTGACCAGCACAACCGCAGGGCGAGTGAATCGGTTGTAGTTGCTGGCCATCGAATAGTTATACGCTCCAGTGGTCTGAACAGCCAGCAGATCACCAGCTTCTGCCTCCGGTAGTAATACGCTTGAAATGAGCATATCAGTTTCACAATGCTTGCCGGAAACCCGATATTCCTTTACAGGCTCGGCCGCCGCCTTATTGGCGATGATGGCTGAATAGACGGCATCGTACATTGTGGGACGTGGATTGTCCGAAAGTCCGCCGTCGACGGCCAGATAGGTTCGCGTGCCCGGCGGTTCAGGGATGCCGCATTCTTTAATAGGCCCGACTGAGTAGAGTGTAATGCCCGCTTCCCCAACTATTGATCGACCAGGTTCAACCATCAGCTTCGGCTTGCAAACCCCGGCCTCGTTCACGGCGTCTGTCACTGACTTACTGATCAATTCCGCCCATTGCGCAATAGTCGGAGGGTTATGCTCCTCGATATAACGGACTCCGATCCCGCCTCCCATATTAAGAATGCCAATCTCGAAGCCGGTTTCATCGGATATTCTTTTCATGAACCCGGCCATCACTTTGGCAGCCTCAACATAGGGCATCGCATCCAGCAGTTGGCTGCCCACATGACAGTGCAGTCCGACCAGCTTCAGCCCGGACAGGCTAAGAGCCTTCCGAACCGCTTTCATAGCATCGCCGCTGCGGATATTGAACCCGAATTTACTATCTTCCTGACCCGTGCTGATAAGCCTGTGGGTGTGCGGATCGACACCGGGATTGCAGCGCAAAATAACACATTGACGAACCCCTGCGTCTTCGGCAACCGCACCCAATTGCTCAATCTCGGCAAGGCTATCAGGCGCCACCAAACCGACACCGCTTTGAACCGCCAATTCCAGCTCTTCGATGGATTTGTAGTTGCCGTGAAAGATGATTCGCTGTGTGGGAAATCCTGCGCATTTTGCGGTATATAGCTCCCCAGCGCTTGCAACGTCAAGCCACAGCCCTTCTTGATCGATTATCCGGCACATTGCTGTGGTCATAAATGCCTTGCTTGCAAATGCGACCGCTGATTCTCCATAGCAATCCGCAAACGAATCGACATATTGTTTGCAGTTATGCCTGATCAGCGCCTCGTCCATAACATACAGCGGCGTGCCGAATTGCGCGGCCAGATCGACTGTATCGCATCCGCCTACTTCCAGATGGTCTCTAGTGCTTATTTTTTGCGTTCCAAGCAGCATATCGTCATTCTCCGGACAAAACACAATGAACCGGCCGCTGACAATCAGCCGGTTCTGAATAAAAATCTAACATAAGAGTCTTTCGATGTCAAATAATGGCACGCACCCTTCGATCCTCCACACGCTCCGCGCCGGTCGAATTCAGCAGTGCCAAAGACAACACACGCTGCCAGTCCATCCAGCCCTGCTTGCCGCATACCCCGATCCTTGGGTCCGATTCTCTTGCCAACCCAAGCACACACGCCAAGTCAATATATGGAAATAGCCCCGCATAACGAGTCATCTGCGACGGCGACGAATCCTGAACAATCTCCGCATGAATCAGCATTTACAAGATCAGGATGCTCCTATAGCGTGCGAGAGGGCAGCTCTGGCTTGATCCACCGATGTTCTGGCATTTACCCTGTTACTGTCGGCTTTTATGAAGGCCGTCTGAGCATCGAGAACGTCTAAAAATGCGCCTAGCCCGGCTTTATATCGACCTTCCACCAATCGAAGAGCTTCCAAGGCGTTAGCTACCTCGGCATCGGATGTCAACACACGCTGCTCCGCTGTTTTCAGATCAAGATATGACTTTGATACGTCCGCGCTTACAGCCAGTTTTGTCGCTTCAAGATCGGCCTGAGCAGACAGCAAAGCCCCCCGTGCCTGTTCTACGCGTCCCGCGGTCAACCCTGAATCAAACGGCGTCCATTGGATTGCCACTCCATAAGTCACCGTATCGTTGCCAGGGGGGAAGCCAGCGCCGCGCTGCAGCCACCCAACGTTTGCGGAGATCGCTGGTGCATTGGAGGTCTTTGCAGCGCTCACCGAATAATTGGCCGCAACCAGATTTGCCTGCGCCTGCAGCATTTCCGGTCGGGTTTTGGTGGCTTGAATAGTAAGCTCAACAACATCATCAACCGCTATAGCTGGTTCTTCGGCTTCGGACGGGACTATCGGGGTGCGTGGATCTATGCCCATTAACTCAGCCAAAGTCACACCTGAAATAGAAGCCGCATTGCGAGCAAGGTTCAAGCTGAAGATGGAGTCCGCGACAGCGGTTTGAGCTCGAACTACGTCGGCCGGCAACCCCACTCCTGCGTCCAGCCTGGCTTGGGCAAGGGCGAGATGACTCTGAGCATTTTGGACGTTGGCCTCATTGACTTTTACAATCTGCAGGTTTTGGGAATACGCATAAAACGCCAGTTTGACTCGCAGCACAGTGTCTGATTCAACCCTGGTCATATTCGCATTGGCCGCCCGCAGTTTCTGTGAAGCCTGCCTGGCAAGATCACGGGTATGGTTAAAATCAAATATGAGTTGTCTGATATTAGCTGTGATCTGATATCCTGACGACGTGCCACTGCCCGGCACCAGCCCCACCGGGGACAATGCGACACTCGTATAGCTGCTGGTGCTCGCTAAGCTCGGCAGCAATCCGGATTTGGCCGCTGTATGTGCGCCCTCTGCGGTTATAACCCCGGCCTTAGCGGAGGTTATGCCTGGTTGATGTATCAAAGCTATCCGAGCGGCCTCGTCAGCGCTCAAAGGCGCATTAGGGACATCGGCAGGCAGGGTCTCCGGGGCGGGCAAGGTGACCGCAGGTGGAAGCGGCGTTACCTGTGTTTTGGGCTGCATCGGCGGGGTTTGAGCGATGACAACCGCCGAGCAAAATATAAATACAGTTGATATATATAAAGGTTTTAACCGCACTACTTCTTCCTTTCGCAGGAGTATTATGGACTAGGCTCGCTGGCATCGAGCATTACGTTCAGAGATGCCACGACCGTATCGCGCTGGTGGCTATTGAGCGACGCCATAGCTTTCATGGCGCGCTGAATCCTGTGCTCCAGTCTCTGTTCGAGAACTTCGATGCCTTTTGGTGTGAGAGCCAATTTCTTACAGCGTCGGTCATCCTCTTCAATCACACGTTGCACAAGCTCAGTTCGCTCCAGCCGATCAGCGATTTTTGTGATTGCACTGTGAGAAATATTCAGCGCCTCAGCCAGCGACGACATTGTTTTGGGGCCATCCCACAGAAGGCTGCATACGCGCAACTGTGCGACCGGCAACTCCATCGCGAGATTATCGGTGGTAACCGAAAACAATCGCTGCATCAGCTTCGTAAGAGCCTCGACCATCGCCTCGCTGTGTTCGCGCAGGGTTTGGTCGGTTTGATTTGTAAATTGTTCCATCAAGCCGACTCCTTGCGTTTTTTCTGGAATAAATGCGCTAAATCGTCGAACACGCTATACACCGTCGGCACCACGAACAACGTTAAAAATGTCGATGTTATCAACCCCCCGATGACTACAGTCGCCATTGGGGCCTGAATCTCGGAGCCTTTGCCCAGAGCCAGCGCAAGCGGGACCATACCGAATATTGCCGCAGAAGCAGTCATCAAAATAGGCCTCAGTCGGGTCGGCCCGGCGGTCAGCAGCGCCTCTTTTCGCGGCAGTCCGCGCCTGCGGAGTTGGTTTGTATAGTCAACCAGCAAAATTCCGTTCTTGACAACAATCCCCACCAACATCAACACCCCAATGAAAGCAGTTAACCCAAATGTTCTGCCTGTTAAAAACAGGCTTAGTATGACGCCGGTCGCAGCTAGAGGGACGGAGAACAGAATGGTCAGCGGGTGAATAAATGACTCAAATTGACTCGCCAGCAGCATATAAATTAGCGCAATAGCGAGCAGCACCGCGACCCCCATTCCGCCAAACTCATCAGCCTGCCTCTTTTGGTTAGTCCCCCAGTCCCAATAAAAGCCGGACGGCATTTTGATGGAATCCATAGCCTGCTGCACGTCAGACTCAATATCGCTGGCCGCCCTACCCTGAGGCATGCCAACAATTGCGACATATCTTCTGCGATCCATTCGGTCGATCTGACTAGGCCCGTAACCATAGACTGCCGTAGCCACCTGGTTCAACAGCACGTCTTTATAACTTCCGTCTGCGGAGCTAGTTGCCCCAGTGCGCACCACCAGATTACCCATCTCCTTGACTGTCTTGCGTCGCTCCTCGGGCATTTGGACGATAATTGGATACTGGAAGCCGCGTTCCTGGTAATAGGTGGCGATAGTTCCATTTGTTGCGGTCCCAATCACATTCGCGACATCCGAAAAACTGACCCCCATCTGCTGGGCCTTTTCTCTATCGACAACCCACTGAATTTCCGGCATTGCCTCTTCCCAGCCGACATCGACGTTCTCCAGACCAGGTATGCCGCGCAGGCTCATCATCACTTCCTTTGACAACCGCGACAACTCCGATAGGTCGTCGCCGAATATGTCAACCTCGATGTTGCTGTTGCCGCCAGTCATCATCTGAGCCACGATATCGCGCTGCATCGGCCGCGCATTTACGCCCGGCAGGCTCATCAACTGTCTGCGCAGATCGGACATTACCTCCTGAGTGGATTGGTTGCGTTTGTCTTTGAGCTTTACCGTCAGTGAGCCTTGATATGGAGTTCGAGAAAACGAGCCTCGACCTGTGCCCACGGACGAGAATACCGTCATCACGTTAGGGTTGCTTTGCACCATAGTTTCGATTTTTTTCATCGCTTCATTGGTGCTGGACAGCGCTGTTCCAACCGGCAACTTTACGCTGACGTTGAAATCTCCGCTATCGGACTGCGGCATCATCTCTTTTCCTATCAGCGGAAACAACACAAAGCTGCCTGCTGTGATAGCGAACGCTCCTATTAAAGTAAGAGCGCGTCGATCCAACGCCCAAGCTAAACCACGGCGATAGGTCGAATCGAGGTTGGTCAACACTAGAGTCGCCCATGCAAACGCACGTGTAAGCAAGCCGCGTCTCTCCGGCACAGCCGATTCTGCTTCTGTGTTGCTATCCACTTTAATAAACCGAGTAGCCAGCATCGGGACGACTGTGGTCGCATCAAGCAGCGATACGGCAAGGGAGAATATGACCACCAGCGCAAATTGGGTGAACATCTGGCCGGCCTGGCCTTTAATCAGTAACAGCGGTAGAAATACGACCATTACAGTCCACGTTGAGGCGACTACCGCCGAAACAATCTCCATTGTTCCAGTGACCGCCGCTTCTCTGGTACTCTTCTTGTCGCGTTCTATGTGCCTGAAGATATTTTCCAACACAACAACAGCGTCGTCGACAATTAGCCCGGTCGCCAGAGCTAATCCTCCTAGCGACATAGTGTTGATCGTAAACCCACACAAATATAACAGCGCAAATGTGGAGATAATCGACGTAGGAATAGAAAGCGCAACAACCAAAGTGCTGCGGACGTTGCGAAGGAAGAACAGCAAAATTAAAATGGCGAGTATTCCACCCAAAATCGCGCTGTCACGAACATTGTTTACAGAGTTTCTGATAAAGGACGACTGGTCGAAGGCCAGGCCAAAATCTAACTCAGGGTATAACTTTTTTACCCGCTTGACCTGTTCAAACACCGAATCAGCAGTTGCTATGGTGTTCGCGCCGCTTTGTTTTGTGATAGTTAGCCCTACGGATGGTTTAGAGTTCAAACGCGCATAGGCCCGCGTTTCATCGTGGAAATCCCGGACCTCCGCCACATCCTTGAGCCGTACCAATTGGCCGTTGAATGATCCCAGCGGCATATTGCCGATTTCCCGCGGGCTTTTGAACCAGCCCAGGCTCCGAATGGTGTACTCCGTGTTACTCTCTTTGGCGATACCCGCTGGGAGGTTGAGGTTTTCGGCCATCAGCCGCCCCATTATCTGGCTGAGAGTGATATGGTGAGCACGAAGCCGACTAGGATCGACATCGACGATCACAGCCCTCTGCTCCCCGCCGGTGACCGCCGCCGAAGCGACACCGTCAGCGGATTCGATCATCGGAGATATTTGGTTGTCTATTAAAGTTCGCAGTTTTACTGCGTCGCTCATACCCGAAATGCCGAATACTAGAATCGGCATCTGGGTGGGGTCGAATTTGTTGACTATTGGGTCTCGCAGAGTTGCATCATTTGGAAATTGACGCTTTGCCCTTTGCACCAACTGCAGCACTTCAACTGCGGCCTGGCCTATGTCCGTTCCCCACTGGAGCTGTATTCGCACCTGCGAGACACCCTGCATCGAGGTAGAGGTCACTTGGTACAGGCCGGTTACCTGCGAAACGGCTCGTTCCACCGGTCGCGTCACTTGCGCTTCCATCTCTTCAGGTGCGACGTTTGGCCATTCTGTCATCACCGAAATGGTGGGAAGCGACACTTTCGGCAGCAAATCGACAGGAAGTCGCCCCAAGCAGACAATACCCAACAACACCAGTGCAGCAATGCGCATCACCACCGCTACGGGGCGATTGACGGAAAACTGGGCTATATTCACTTCTGGCCCCGCTTTCCGTTGCCGTCGGACTTACCAGGCCCACCAGGTCTGCCGCCTCCTCCGGTCATAATAAGTGCTCCTTCTTTAACCGGGAAAGCGCTGAGCATTACTACTTTTTCGCCGGGTTCGAGACCTTGCGATACAGAAATGAAATCTACATCCGCCATACCGGTCGTGATAGCACGGCGGTGAGCTACCTCGCCGTGCTTGCCCGATTCTACAACCATCACATACGATCCGTCTTTGTCGCTCTTAACGGCCTCTTTTGAGACGCAGACGAGGTCCCTGCCGTGCTCGATCTCAAGCGAGACCCTTGCGAACATTCCTGTTTTGAGTAACCCCTGCGAATTATCCAGGCTTATTCTCACCATAAACTGCCTGTTTTGCGGATCGGCGGCTGGGTTGAACTGAACTACAGCGCCGGTAAAACGGCGTCCAGCAAGCGCGTCCAGTGTCACGGTGGCGGGCTGCCCAATGTGTACGAGTGCGCTGATCTCCTCCGGCACCGAGATACTCACCCAAATTTGTTTTAGGAATTGCACCGCAAGGATCGGCTGACCCGGCGTGGCCATAGCCCCCTGGTCGAAGTATCGGCCGGTTACATAGCCATCGAGCGGGGAGACAAGCACAGTGTCAGCCATCTGAGCCTGCGCACTGCGAAGAGAGGCTTTAGCCGCCTCGACTCCGGACTGCAAAGCCGAAAGGCTCTGTGCATAAGCGGATTTTTGAGAAACGTTGGCATCGGCTAAATCCAGAGCGGCCCTGGCCTGTTCAACCCTGGCTTGAGAAGCGGCTATATCGGCCTTTCCTTTGGCCTTAACGATCTGGGCCTGCTGTTTCGCGGCGTCGAGCTGGGCGTTGGATGAGTTGAGCTGCCCTTTAGCTATATCCAATGCGGATTCCTGCACGCTTACTCCGGCTTTGGCGTCGTCGACGTCTTGCGCGGCTACAAAGCCCTGGTTGTACAAATCCATGATTCTATTGAGCTTGGCTTGCGCATTATCGAGATTTGCTTGAGCGCTCCTAATCCCCGCCTGTGCGTTATTTACTCTGGCTTGAGCATCCGTAACCCCGGCATTTGCAGCCGCCTGCTGGGCTTCGTAGTTTTGCTTGACCTGCCGCATGTCCGCCTCCGCACTGGTGACTGATGCCTTTTGCTGACGTATTTGAGCATTCACGCCGACATTTGTGGAGTTTTGGGTCATGCGAGCCTGCGCGAGCCTGTATTGGGCCTCTGCCAGCGCTGCTTGCTGCCTTGTGACTTCAGCTTCGATTTGGCGAGGGTCTATTCGAACAAGAACTTGCCCACGCTTGACTTTATCACCTTCCCGCAGGGTCAGATAGTCGATTCTTCCGCTGACTTTTGAGGCTATTTTGACGTTTTGCGGGGACTCTACAGTGCCCGTAGCATCAAAGTTTTTAACAATGTCGCGAATTACGGCTGTGTCGGTAGACACAAGGGATGGGGCATTTTTTCGCATCTGCCTCATCCCTGCAACTGCTTTGTTCTCTTCTATTTTTTGCGCTAGCCGCCAACCGACCAGCGATGCAAAAACCAGGACCGCCAACAATACATAGGTCCAACGCTTCATCTAGTCCCTCGCAATATTTACTTAATGAGGATTTACAGTTAATGTACCTTAACTGTTAGCTTATGTCAATGAATTGGACGCCTGAATTGTGGCCAAAGTTGCAGTTTTACTCAAATAATAGTCGGTCGATTGCCAATAATCCTGATTATTCCGCGGCTGTCTGCGGGGTTGGCCCTACGGCATACAAGGTTGTCTGGGCGCGATATGTCGATTTGAAAGTATCGATGATATCGCTGCCGTCAATTCGTTTCAGCTTGCGATACAAGACAACCTGAAGACCGCCCGCTCCTTGCTCGATAACCTTTTTCTGGCCTTCAGGAAGTGATTCGTCGACAACAGTCTTCGTGGCGGCGGCCGACCTTTTCAGGACATTCGTGGTTACGGTAACCTCTTTTTTGTCGGAAGCCGAACCATAGAGCCGGACAACTAATCTGCTGCCTTCGATGCTTGTAATTATGCCGATCGGGTTCTTTGCGGAGTTTTCGAAACGAAAATCTGTGTAACCATAGGCGACAGTGGCATCCCGCCCCGGGGCGACATAGGGCACAACTTGCGAGTGCGGGCTGCGCTCTATAATCGTCATTCCCGCCATAAGCGCGGCATTGAACAGAGTGCTCGAAACCTGACAAATTCCTCCGCCAATACCATCTTCCAGTTTACCGCGAACGAATATTTGCGCGCTTCGATAGCCTCGCCCAACGAGGCGTGGGCCGACGGAATCGTTATACGAAAAGACCCCACCCGGCTTGAGGATTATGCCGTTAATCGCGTTGGAGGCAAGGGTTAGGTTATGAGTTCTGGCCACCTTGCCTTTGTTGAACGGGGTGCTGAAACTCGCCAGCAAAGTGTCAATGCTTGCGGCATCCTTCGCAGTCACATCAGGGGGATCAGGCACAACTGAAAGCCGGATCAGATTCTCGCCTTTTTTTACAGCCTGGCTCACCGCTGCCAAAGAGGCTTCCTCGTCGAGCTTTAAGCCGATGTTGTCCTGTTGAATCTGCAGATGTGAATCCACCACGCGCAGGGTTGCATCTTTATGAGGGGCATTGACCACACCAGCCACCTTATGTAACGTTTTTTGAAGACGGCTCGGATCAACAAGATACTGCGGAGTAATTGTTTTACAACCGCCGTTTGGAGTAAGCACACAAATCGTAGAGCTGAGGAAAGGGCCGCGTCCGACAGCAAAGGCTTTATTGATCGATGCCGGCCAATCTACACGCACGCCCATATCCGCCTGCGAACCACTCCAACGACGATCCAGGGCGACAAGTGTTATTTTCCTATTCGCTTGTTTTTTTGCCCAGTTTTGAACAATATCACTAGCCTGGGCTTTTGACATCCCACCGACATCGATCCCAGCCACGCGCACCCCGCGGCATATCTGATCGCTTCCCCTGAAGCGAAGCACCGAGCCGACAACAATCAGCGCACATACCCCGAGCACAATACCCAAACCGGCAATTAACCGGCCAAGATTTATTTTCACCAATCAACTCCGATTATCAGTTAGATCTCCGCCAAAGGGTTCCTGACGGGGTGTCTTCCAAAACAATACCCATTTCCGCCAACTGATTTCTCAACTCGTCGGCTCTTTGCCAGTTTTTTTCAGCCCGAGCGTTCTCACGTTCTTTTATGAGATTGTCGATCTCCGCGTCTGCAATAGTGGCTTTCTCGGCGGATTCACGCAAGTTCAAGCCCAAGACTTCATCGAATTTATATAATGCTTCGAGCACCCCGTACTCTTTTCGGCGATCAGCCTCCCTAATAAGCTCGTTCACCGCAGCTAACGCCTGCGGCATGTTCAGATCATCGGCGATGGCTTCTTCAAACTTTTTCCGATGTTCCGCCACCCATGGTTGCTCCTCGCCGCCTATCTGCTTCGCCCGCGCCGCGAAGTCCTTGAGGCTTTCATACCCGGATGCCGCTGCATCCATCGACTCCCATGTAAATTTCAGCTTCGCCCGATAATGAGCCGAAAAACACAAGTAGCGATATGCCAGGGGATCGTATCCTTTGTCTATTAACGTCTGAAGCCGCAAAAAGTTGCCTTCGGATTTGCCCATTCGTCGCTCTTCGTCGTCTTCGTCTACCGACAATTTGCCAACGACCAGAAACGCGCCGTGCATCCAGTATCTGACGAACTTTTTACCTGTTGCGCCCTCGCTTTGCGCGATTTCATTGGGATGATGCACCCAAACGTGATCTTCTCCGCCGGTGTGTATATCCAAAGTCTCGCCGAGGTATTTCATCGACATCGCGGAGCACTCCACGTGCCAGCCGGGGAAGCCCACACCCCACGGCGATTCCCAACGCATAATATGATGCTCAAAACGGCCGATAGCCTTGAACCAAAGGGCAAAATCGGCTGGATTACGCTTTTCGGGATCTTCTTGCACTTCATCGCGGGCCGCTGTCATTTTGTCTTCAAGCGATTGTCTGGAAAGCTCAGTATATTTAGGGAAAGTGGTGACGTCGAAATATACAGCTTGTGCGGTTTCATATGCGTGGCCGCGAGCGAAAAGCTTCTTTACAAGCTCGATCATCTCATCTATATGCTCAGTTGCGCGGCACCGCACATTCGGCGGCTCGATATTGAGTTTTTCGATATCGTCGAAGAAGACATCTTCGAAATACCTCGCAATGTCCCAAATGTCGCGGCCCTCTTTTTCTGCCTGTAGTTCCATCTTATCCTCACCAGAATCCACATCCCCTGTGAGGTGCCCCACATCGGTTACATTCATAACTTGTGGGACTTCATAACCAAAATATTCGAGCGTCCGGCGAAGCACATCCGCAAATATATAAGATCTCAGGTTTCCGATATGCGCATAGTTGTAGACCGTCGGCCCGCAAGTATACATCCGCACCTTGCCAGGCTCAATCGACGTAAACTCTTCTTTACGGCGCGTGAGCGTATTATATAGATTAAGTGACATTCCCACTCCCTTTCCGGCTTTCGCAGACACCCTCTTCAAGCTGCTCGACTCTGATCAGCACGCTGTTTAATATATCCATAATCGGATCGAGGTCGCGGCCGTGGGTCAGCGGCTCCGGCTCGGATACCCGCCGACCATCTTGAACGACCACCCGTCCCGGAATACCGACCACTACCGAATTCGCAGGAACGTCTTTCAGTACCACGGCATTAGCACCGACCTGAACGTTTGCGCCCAGCGTGATGTCGCCCAATATCTTAGCCCCAGCACCGATTACAACATTGTCTCCGAGCGTGGGGTGGCGCTTCTTTTTCTCCAGGCTGGTCCCTCCGAGTGTGACTCCGTGATATAGCAGGCAATTATCGCCAACCTCCGCGGTTTCACCGATGACCACCCCCATACCGTGATCTATAAAGAATCCACTGCCTATGGTAGCTCCAGGGTGTATTTCGATCCCCGTGAAGAATCGAGTGATTTGTGAAATCAAACGAGCCAGAAACTTGAAATTGCGCATCCAAAAGAAATGCGCGACTCGATGCCACGTGACAGCGTGCAGCCCGGCGTAGGTCAATACTTCCCAGGCATTACGCGCAGCAGGGTCGTTACGGAATACTGCATTCCAATCGGCTCTGAATTTGCTAAACATACTACACCAAGTATACCACGGCACGAAAAGCTCCAACAAGTTTATGAGCTTCCTTGTCCGGGATTTCCACAGCCCGCCCGGTTTACCAAGCCGACCCCTCACCCCAGCCCTCTCCCTCGAGGGAGAGGGAGTAAATTGTATCTCCGTCGTAGGGGAGAGAGAGTCTGGCCCACGAATCCCCTCTCCTGGGGATGTTAGGGTTAGGCTCCTGCGTCCCCTCTCCTGGGGGAGAGGG
>LSQX01295986.1_pt1 | contig 34421 bp, 15 predicted proteins | sample 654561 | NCBI WGS metagenome assembly LSQX01 (sample SAMN04489861, study PRJNA283612) | anaerobic digester metagenome | isolation source: 4 biogas reactors fed with cattle manure at either 37C or 55C with and... | place: Denmark: Kongens Lyngby | collected 2014 | reverse complement strand
CTGGCCGCCGGTGCTGGATACCGTTAGGCTGGCTGCCGTAATCTTGCCCTCTGCCTTCTCCACAACCCTTCCTTCAGCTTCCAGTGCCACTCGGCCGGTTGTGGTGATGTCTCCAGCAATCTCTAGGTCTCCCGCATTCACCAGGTCAATATCACCGCCGCTTGCCTGAGTAAGCCCACCGATGACCAGGTCTACAGTGTTGTGCAGGGTTATGCCGCCAGCACCGCTATTGGCAGCTGTGAAGCTTCCCACTTGGTTAGCCCCATCCAGGCGCTGTTGGCCCTGGCTGGAGACGGCGAGAGTCCCGGCGGTAATACCGCTGTTTGCTGCCTGGGCAACAGCGCCGCCCGCGCTGATTGCCACATTGCTGGCCTGGAGAGTGCTGAGCTCTGCACTTCCCGCGGCAGTAATCTCCATATCATCCTCCGACTCTGCCGATGAACCTTCAGCCATGGTTATATTCAGACCTGTCAGCGTCAGCTTGCCCATACTGGCCATCTTGCTGGAAGGGCCAGCCACAATGCTTCCACCGGATGACAAGTTCAGCGCCCCGGAAGCCGTCAACAGGCCGCTGACATGGAGCTGCCCCGCTCCCTCAACTACCAGGACACCTCCTGACGTTATGTCACCAAGGTTGACCAAACCTGTGGTCGGAGCAATCAAGTACACGCTGCCGCTGGCTTGCGCTGTCAATTGCCCGCTGGAGGCCGCTTCGAAGTGGAAGGGGTTTTCCGCCGTCCCAATGCCACCTTGTTCTGCAATCAGATTAACACCGCTGCCGCGAACGGCAAGGGGCCGCTCACCCCGGGCATCTAGGATGGAGTCCTTTGCCCGGAGTATCACATTGCCCTGCCCATTGATCTCTGCCACATGGAGGCTGCCCAGGACTTCCTGGATATGGATGTCCTCGGCTGCCCGGGCGGTCAGGGCGGAACCGTCTCGCAGGGCGACCGTCAGCGGAGTCTCAGCAGTGCCAATCCCACCGGAGGCGCCTCCCTCCAGGATAGTCCGCCCACCTTGGATAGCCGCAGGCCCCGATGTCGAGACGTTATAGATACCGTCAGCACCCTTGATGCGAATGGAGCCGCCGCTCTGGACTGTCTTGACGTATATGGGAGCCCGGGAGCCCAGGTAGACATTGTTTTTGGCTTCCACATCAATATTTCCAGAAGCTGCGATGTTGACCGACTTCCGCAGCAGTACGGTAATAGTGTTGGTATCATTGTCAACAGCCACATCGTCGGGTTCTGCAGCAGCCAAGGCTAGGCGCTTGGCCTCATCCTTTAGTTCATCGGGGTTGGAACCGTCGATGACAACCACTCCATCATCGGTCCCGACACTACCGTTCAGAGCCCGCAGGGTAATGTTGCGTCCAATCACATTAGGCTCCTTGATGCGGGTTTCGGTACTGGTGGTATCCTTAAAGAGGATTCCACCGCTGATGGAGGTTTCCAGTTCCTTCCTAGTCCAAACTGAACCCTCGGTGAGCTTAGCCCGTTCTTCATCACTGATGGTGTAGCGCCAGTTGGGATCAAATGCAGTACTGCCGTACTCCTCATGGAGGCGCTGGTACTCGGGATCTGTATTACTAGGATCAGGAGGATCAAATTCATATCCAGTGATATCGCCTTCCTGATCAAAGACCGGCCGTACATTCCGCATCCGCCAGTACTGGTGATACTCCGATTCCTTAGCTTGACGATAGGCCCTCAAGGTGGCTTCGATACTCTCTTCCGCGGTCTCTTCTGTAAGCAGCATCTCATCCCAGAGCCTTTCCAGTTCTTCGATCACCCGGGTATCCCTTTGCTCTTCCGGATTGGCATCGATCATGGATCCGGAGGCAACCTCCAAGGTAACATCGCCGCCTACCGATTCAACCCGGATTAACCGGAGATCCCCACTGGACTGCCGGATGGATATATCGCCGGCACTGGTGGCGTTAAGCCCGGAGAGATTCGTATCACCGACCCGGATGTTGAGAGGCTGCCCCGCTGTTCCAATGGCTCCATTCCGGGTGATTAGGTCGATCCTGTTCCCGGAGATAACAGGGGCACTTCCTGCTGCAGCCTGGACTATATTTTGATCAGCGCTCACCATCACATTGCCGCGGGCAGCAGTAATGGAGCCTACTCTAAGGTCCCCTGCAGTCCCGTAGATATTGATATCCCCCCGATCGGCAGCAGCAGTCAAAGAGCCGTTTTCTACCAGCTGCACTGCCACACCGTTTAGATGATCGCCGATGCCGGTGCCCGCAGAAAGGTTGATGTTCTTCCCAGTGATCACCGCGCTGTCGGTCGCCTGGAGTATCGAGCCCTGTGTCCTCAGGCTGATATTGCCCTCCAGGTCCCGGACAGCACCTGCCAAGAGGATGCTGCCTTTACTCTCAACATCAATTCGGCCTTGATCCTGACCGATGAAACTAATTGCTATGGGGTGATCAGCCTTCACAGAGTGGATATGAACATCCTTGCTGCCCCTCTTCCACGTATCAGTAACATGGTACGTAGGCGTACTCTTGATGATATCGGCCCAGTGGTATGTCACATCCGTTTCCCGAGACACCAGTGCCCAACCACTGGTTGTGTAGTTCTTATATGAATACTGGTAATTGGTGCCTTGTCCCTGTTGGTCAGCGAATATCCCCTGGGGAAGGTTCCGTATTTGACCAGTAGTCACTGTCGTTTCATCGTACTCCCATTCAGGTGAGCCTATAGGCAATGCCCCCCAAAAGGTTGCTGTCTGCGATGCCTCTCCGATCAGGATATCAGTTCGATCCTGCCCCCTCATCCAGACGTAACGAGATGTCCCCGGCTGATACGAGGAGCTGCGGCCGCTGCTGGTGCTTAACCCGAGGAATATATCTCCTTGGTCGGCTTTGAGGTACTCTCGTTTATGCATTACTCCCCCTGACCGGGTATACTCGGTTACTATCGTTGCGGACTGACCATTGTGGAACCTCCCCGTGTCGGTGATGCGCAGCAAGCCGTTGATCCTGCCTGTGTCTAAGCCATTGACCACAATGTCCCGGGAAGTATTGTTTTGAATATCGATGGTGGTGTAGCCGTCCAGGACTTCGATCCTGCCACCGCCGGTGTTGAGAATATGGCCGTACACTTCGATATACCCGCCCTGGGCCTTGACCCCTTCAAGCACAATCTGATCGGTTTCGGGGTTATAGTAAGCGGTGATATTCTGGAGGCCGCTGCCGGTAGGCAGTTTGTACCTGGCCAGGTTTTGGGGATTGCTCATACTCGGGCGTCCCCGTAAATTCCAATCCAATCGATACTCGTCCATAGTCGACTCCAGCTTGCTGTCCAGCATCAGCGACCGGGCGGGAGTACCGCTTCGGATCGTTCCATTGATGTTCAGATACCTGGCACTTAAGAAAATGTTGTTGGCAGCAATCCAGGAGCCAGTTCCCGGGCGATTGTCGTTTCTGGTGGTATCCTTCATGCCTTTTTCTGTGTTTTGCTGTATATCCCACCACAGCGATTGGGGATCGCCGCCGATGTGCTGGAAGCCGTCGACATAAGATTGGACAATATCCCTACCGGCACTGATTTCTAGAGTCTCTGCGGTAATAACCGGAGCCGCCTTGCCATCCCGGCCAAGGATTTTGATACTGCCATCTGCATTAGTGATGGTCACCGAACCCCTTAGGTTTTCAATATCTCCAACTAGCTCGATGTCGGGTGGAACTGCAGCTTCGCGAACACCGGGCATCGACTGATAGGTATTCCTGACCTCTATGGCAGGTTTTGTGGAAGAACTACTGCCAGCAGCATCTATGTCAAGGTGAGCCGTGCTCCCTTCCGGGTTGCGGGCATTTATGTCCTGAGCGCTGGATACCCGTACTTTGTTAAAATAGACGTAGCCGCCGTCAGGATCAATTGTCAAATCGCTTACCCGCAGGAAGTTCTTACTGTGATTGGTAATGGTAATGCTTGTGTCACTGGGAGCCCGCAGCTGTCCGCTACCGGTCAAGGAATCGGCTTCGACAAACACGTTGCCGGCCCGGGCTTCTATGTCGTGGAGATTTATGTAATCCCGCTCGATATTCGTTATCGGGACTATCTCGCTGCCATGCTGTTCAGCATATCCGAGGGACAGCAGTTCCTGCTTGATATAGTTGATCTCCGCATCGTAAGCTGCACTGGCAGCCGGATCCTGGGCGTAGTTGGCCCTCAGCTGATAAAGCTGATTCAACCTGGAAAACATGTTGGCGACCACGTTTTCAGTTGTTCTATGGAAACTAACTCCCTCTGTCTGCGTAACGGCTTTTCCATCTGCGTCGAAAACAATCTCCTGCTTATTCTGAATGCCGGTATGGACCCTGCCGTCCACCACTACAGATGTGTCGCTTTGGACGGTGCTGGAACCAGACTTGATGTCCAGGGAGATCTCTCCTGCACCGACTAGGCTGGAGAAAGCATTCCCGATCTCTTCTGCCAGCTCCCTGTAGAGGTCTTTGCCAACGCCCTGGCCATCAGCAGCCGCTGAGCCTTTGCTGGTAATGAGGCTGACATCCCGTACACTTCTAATAGCAGCATTGCTGCCGATACTGATCCGATTGTTTTGGCTAACGAGGGCATCGGCAATGGGTTTCGTCTTGATGGGGAAAGCAGTCTTATTGAAAAGATCACTTCTCGCCTTTGACATTAGTGTGTTCATATGTCCTGCCTCATCCCGGCCCGCGTAGAAGTTCACATTACCATCAGCGCGAATACTGGCTGAGCTCCCTACCGCCACCGAGTTGTCCGCGGTGATCGACGATAGAGCCTCTCCTTGAGCTGCAGATGCCAAACCGTAGGTCTTAGAGTTGGCGCTGGTCTCAACATCGGCACGGGTGTAGGAGGCGAAATTGACATCTCCCACTGAATCAAGCTGAGCACCGCTGTTCATGGAGACTTTAGCATCGCTGTCGACATCAATCACCGACTTTGCCAATGCCAAACTGATGGCACCACCGGCATCGAGCCGGACCTTATCCCTGGCCTCAATATCATTCCTGGCTCTAAAATTGGTCCGGCCGGGATTATCTCGATCGCCGATAACATTGACAATCGCATTGCTGCCTAGAACCACGTTGGTATTGACGTCTATATCCGTCTGGCTCAAAGCAGCAGCGCCATCGAGGAACCCCCCGGAACCGGAGTTGACATTGAACGAGCCGCCTGACAGCCAGGCTTTCCGCACGATGTTTTCTGCACTGACAGTGAGATCGTAGGTTTCCAGTTTAGCCTGTTCGCCAATCTTGGCGGTTACGCTCGCGGCTATATCGTTTAGTGTGCGGGCTCCGCTGGCCCCAACTACAGATGCATTGGTGCTGTCACTTTGGCCGTTAAACAAAGCTGTATGCATTGCCGCCAGGGCAATGGTCCCAGCAGTCAGCCCGTTGGAGGAGCTGCCCAACTGAGCCAGCGTTGTTGATTTATTCGTAGTCTTAGCCAAGGCCGCTGCTCCCGAGGCAATACCGCCGCTGCCGGACACGACACTGGAGTGAGTATCGTCACTGCCCGCGGCATCTACTGTCAAAGTCCCTGCCACACTGCCGGCGGCACTGCTCCCTACTTCGGCTGTCACTGTACTCTGGGCTTCAGCGGTTGCCGTGCTGGCTCCCGCCGCGGCCAAACCGCCGACCACACCCAGTGTCTTTGCCTCCTGCCTAGTTGTGTTACCAGCCAGGACTTCTGCGCTGTCGGTAATGTTCAGATCCGAGTTCAAAACTGCCGATACTCTCAACTTCGACTGGGCAAGGGAGACAGCGGCATTGGCACTCACCAACCCCCCGATACCTGCAGCTTCCGCATAACTCCGGGCTGTGGGTGCTGAGCCAGTCAACTGGGTCAGAGCCCTAACAGCAAGACTATCGGCACTGATAGCCCCGCCGGCACCGATGGCTGCCCTAATCTCCGTGTCCAAAACAGTTTGTGCCAGTGAAAGGCCGATGGCTCCATATATGGCTCCTCCGTACCCTCTAGAATCAGCGGCTGCCTGCGGCCGGAAGATGGCTTCCACCTCCACTGAACCGCTGGAAGCTGTAATGTCAGCTCCGGTACCAACCAACGCCTCCACTTGGCCCGTTTCCTTAGCTGCAGCCAGAGAGCTGTTTCCTGACACCCCTCCCCCGGCACTAGCCCGGGAGTAAGCAGTAGTCTCACCCTCCCGCAGGCCCTCTATCCGTACCCCGCCGGAAGCGAGATTTACGCTCGCATCATCACCCACCACCGCTGCGACTCTGCCTGCCCTTGTCCCGTTAGCGGATACTACGCCAGCGGCAGCCAGCCCAATGGACGCGCCGTAGGCTGTGGTGTTCACTGCTGTGTAATCATGGGCCTGGACAAGCAGCCCTTCACCGGCTAGGGTACTGCTTTTCACCTCCAAGGTGCTGCCCTTGCCGATGCCAGCCAACACGTTGTTGGTCACATTGGCAGTGGCAACAGCCGCACCAAGGGCAGCCATCCCGCCGCTGCCTTGGTAGCTGTTGACGTCAATTGCCGACCCTTGTTTGGCTGGATCTAGGGTTTCGGCCTTAACTGAAATCGTCCCCTGCTCAGTGGTAACGCTGGACGCACCTGCTATCTCAGCCCGGACATTACTGGCCATGTCGAGAACGCCGATGGAGCCGCCTACACCGAGGCTGCCACCGATGCCGGCTGCACCGGAATGGATGGCGGCTTCGGTTTTTTCCGCAGCATGGATCTCCACATCACCAACGACTGTGATGTTGGAGTTGTTGACCACAGCACTGGTTTGAGATGATAGGCTATCGGAATTTAAGGCCCCCTTGACACCTACTTGTCCGTCCTTGTTCAAGGAGGCAAGTTCCTCGTCTGTTAGGCCGCCGGTTACTGCGGTATCCGGTGCCTCATCCGCTATTCTGCCCCAAGCCGAATCAAGCAGGCTGGTAAAGAACTCATCATCTGTATCCACCGGCTCATCTTTGACGGGGTTAATATCCTCTCCGGCCTCCACATTGCCATCAGTATCTCCGGTTCTCATCCGGTCTGAGTTGGCAAAGCTGTCCACTTCAGTCAGGGTCCCAGCGCCGCCTGTATCCAACTCCTGCATCACATCACCAGATAGCTTCCGGCCGATCAAGGTCACAACAGCCGTTCCGCCCAATCCGGCACCAGAACCGACACCTGCGGAAACAGCTATTGTGGATATATCCCGTTCAGCCTCCGCCTGGACCAAAAGATCATTTTGGCTGTAAACACGGCTGCCATCTACATAAGCAGAGGTGGTGCTGTTCACCGATGTCACAGCAGCACCTGCGCCCACGCCGACACCGGTAACTCCTAACCCAACGGCTCCAGCCCTGTTTTCACTCAGCAGCCGGTCCCGGGCCTGCACAGAGACACCGCCCACCCGCTTCTCATAGCTCCCCAGATCTGAGCCCGTGATATAGGCCTGGGTAGTACTGCCAACGATCGTGACCAGGGCGCTGCCGGCCACACCTGCAGCACCGCCGCCTTGGCCGCTGGCAGCCCAGTTGCGGATTGCAGTTTCATTCTCAGCATTGACCTCGACACTGCCAGCGGCAGCAACTTCTGCGTTTGCTACATAGGCTCTAGTTTCGCTGTAATCCGCCGCTACGGTAAAGGCACCGCCAGCTGCCGCACCGCCGATTCCTGCAGAGCCCGCCGCCACAAACAGCCGGCTGTCGTGTTCTGCATTAACCGCCAATGCACCGACGGTAACGGGTGCTGACTGAAGGTATGCTTCAGTTGTAGCTTGGAAGATACCAACTGTACCGGCACCGGCGACCCCGACTATGCCGCCGCCGGCACTGGTGGCCAGTGAAGATGCACCTTGGGTAGCCCGGGCATCGATTACCGCAGCACCCCGGGCCTGCACTGGATTGCTGCCTCTTATATAGGCTCTAGTACTATTGGAGAAGACTGCCGTATCGATTCCCGCACCTGCCCCGACGAGGCCGCCGCCAACCGATCCGACAAAGCTATGGCTGTAAGCATGATCACTGGCTTTTACGTGAAGACCCTGGGCTTCACTGCCGAGGGTGGTATTAATCTTTGCCTCATCAACATAGGCTTCAGTCTCCCCGGTAATCACCGTGGTATTGGTGGTGCCGGCAACACCGGCATACAGCCCGCCAGCTGCATTGGCAGCCACGTTTTCCACGCTGTGGGTGCCCGAGGCAGCTACAGCTATACCAGTGACCTCCTCAGTCTTACGCAGCTCCGCCAGTTGCGGGCGGGTGTAAAGTTCAAGGTCCAGGCCGTCGCCCAGATTAACATCTTCCTGTAGACCGCCCTCCGCAATGGTCAACTTATCTCCTTGGTCTTGGGCCAAGGCTGTAACTTCTGTATCTGCACCACTTATGTAGGCCCTAGTGCTGCCTCCAACATGGCTCACCGTCACCGATGCACCGACCCCGGCTCCCCCTATGCCAACTCCCGCGGCACCGGCCCAATTGCTGATCACATCATGGGTTTCTGCCAAGACACCAACATTGTCCCGGGCAGTAATCTTGGCACCATTGTCAATATAACTCTCGGTGTCGCTGTCGATGAGATTAACCGCCGTAGATCCGGCAACACCCACAACTCCGCTGCCTCCTAAGCCTACCGCCGCGCTCTTGATGGTGGAGGCGGCTGTTCCCTTAACCAACAGATCCTCAACCTCAAACTGCCCGCCTCTGACTCGGGCTGTCGTGGTATTGGCAATGCGGTTGACAGACACCGCAGCTCCCACCGACGCTGTTCCAGAGACGGCTGCGCCGCCGGAGATAGAGCTGATTCTTGACTCATCGGCAGCTAATACAGTCACCTGGCTGCCCTGGTTTGCAGCCTGGGAGTCAATGATTTCCGCTTCTGTAGTGTTGCTGATCTGGGATACAGCGATGGAACCGCCAACTGAGGCCGTCCCGGAGCCTTCCCCAGAGACGGAGATTGTCTCAATCTCGGACCGGTTGTCTGCCTGAACCAGTGTGGCACCCCCGGCGTTGACACCGCTTTGGTTAATCCTGGCGGCCGTAGTGTTGGCAATCACATTGGTGCCCACGGCAGCTCCGACCGCAGCTGTGCCGGAAATTCCCACATGGCCTGTCACGACCTCAATCCTTGACGCGTCCTTGGCAGTCACTGCCACAGCTTCAGCGGCATCAGCGTGTTCACCATCGCCCACTGTGGTCTTGACCAGTTCTGCCTCAGTGCTGTTCTTGATGATGGATGTATTGTTTGAACCGCCCACTGCCGCTGTCCCGGCACCCTGGCCGGCAGCTGCTGCTGACTTGATAGTGGATTCATTGGCAGCCCCCAGTTCAAGGCTGTCAATCTGCCGCAGGGCCGAGTCGCTGATCTTGGCACGGGTCTCATTCAGAATTGTATTGACGGTGACCGCCCCGCCTACCGCGGCAGTCCCTGAGAAGGAGGCACTGCCCGATAGAGAGTGAATATCCGACTTGTCCAGAGCGGTAACGCCAACCTTCTTGACCCCAGTTAGTTCCGCCCCGCTGATATCCGCCAAGGTGCTGTTGGCAATCACCGCGGTGGTTGCTGATCCGTTCACTGCTGCAGTCCCAGAGCCGCCGCCTGCGGCCGAGGCAGTCTTGATAGTAGAGTCATTTAGGGCCTCCAGGGTAAGGTCATCTCCCCCTGTTACCGACCCTCCCACCACCTTGGCATGAGTTGTGTTCGTGATGGTGTTGACCGAGGCCGCACCGCCCACAGCAGCGGTGCCCGCCCCTGATACGCTCCCGGCCAGAGCTAAGATCTCTGCATCATCCAGGGCCTTAAGGCCAATGCTGCGTTTCCCACCTTCTCCACCGGCTATCTCCACATCGGTATTGATCAGGAGTGCTTCAGTTGTATTTGTTACCACCGAGCCGGTGATGGAGCCGTTGACACCTACGTCTCCCGCCCCACTTCCGGCCATAGAGGCTGCCATAATCTCCGACTGGTTGAGAGCCTCTAGAGTAAGCCCCAGGGAATAGATCTGGCTGTCAACCACCCTGGCCCTGGTCTCATTGGAGATCACGCTTGCTGCAGCGGCGCCGCCGATGGCAGCCGAACCGGATCCGGCTATCCCCCCAGATAGAGTGTGAATCACCGATTGATCATCAGCTGCCACCTTTGCACCAGCTTGCCCCGATAGGCCTGTATTGACAACCTCCGCTTCCGTTGTATTGCTGATGGTGGACACAGTGAGTGAACCGCTGATGGCAGCACTCTTAGCACCACCCGCGGCCGCCGCCAAGGTACGGATCACTGAGAGGTTTTGGGCATCTACAGTCAGTGAACCAGTCAGGGTCAGTGTGCTATGTCCGACCCGAGCGATCACATCATTGCCGATGGTGTTGACAGAAATTGCGCCTCCTACCGCAGCGCCTTTCGAGCCGGTCAAGGCTCCTGCAAGAGCATTAATCTGGGAACTATCCTTTGCTTCCACCGCCGCCTTCTCAGCAGAGACCACCGTCTCCGTACCGCTTTCCTCCATGTCTCCTATGACAGCCCCAGTGTAATTGCTGATATGGGCAGAAGTAACGGACCCGTTCAGGGCAAAATCCCCGGCTCCTCCACCGGCAACTGCTATAGTGGCAATGGCGGAATCATTGACGGCCGTTAGCTCCAGCGAGCCACTTAGATTCGTTGAGCCGCCTATCAACTGGGCCAGCACAGAGTTGCTGATCACGTTGTGGGCAACAGCGCCACCCGCAGATGCCTTAGAGCCAGCTGTAATCTGGCCCGCCAGGGATAGAATTAGGGAATTGTCTTGGGCAGAAATGGAGAGAGAGCCTGCATCCACAGTGCTGTCAATCACTTGGGCGCTGACGCGATTGCCTTCCTTTCCCACACCGCCGATCTCATTGGCGGTTACCGAAGCTGCTCCAGCAAACTCGCCGCTGGCATAGCTGGCACCGACACTGAGGCCGGCAATCATGGTGTTGGACTCTGCCTGGACATCCACATCTCCCTCGGTCTCGATCCGCGAATCCTTCACCAAAGCTGTATAATCGTTACTGATTTCGTTCCAGACAAAGGATACACCCGCATTATTGCCGCTGGCCTGGCCGACACCGGCAACGGAGATAATACTGGTCGCTGGGAGCCCTCCATCGCCATACTCACTGATTACCTCTTCGCTGATAACCTCACTGCCTGTATAGTCCAGTTCATCCTCTAGGCGCGCTCTTCCGCCATCGATAAGATCATCAAGCTTGCTCTCGCCCTTGATATCTCGGGCCAAGACGTTGATGGAACCGCCCTCAATCACGGCACCATCAAGAACGGCTTCGGTGCTTCTATCAATGGTGTTGATGACAATCGCTCCGCCAAAGGTACCTGATTCTTTGCCTTTGGCATAGCCTCCCATGGCGCCCCCCGATCCAATCAAGGAGGCAGTAAGGCCCCGGACCTGCAGTGAGTCGAAACCGCTGACTTGGGTACCAGCAAGTAGTTTTGCAGCTGTAGTGCTGGAAATCTCACTGTAGGTGACAGCTGCGCCTACCCCAGCCTTGCCCCCGGCCATCAGCGACCCGCCGCCGGTCCCCACCGTTGTGCGGTCATAGGCAGTTATCTCTAAAGAGCTGTCAGTCTCCCCACCATGGCCCTCAATTCTCGATGTCTCAACAATAGAGGTGACATCATTGGAGACCATATTAACCGATACCGAGCCGGCAGCACTGGCAGCTGTCTCTTCCTTGGCAGATGCATTCACACCCAGCCCCACCGCTACGGCAACCTGCTGGCCGCCGGCTAGGGCCTGCACCGCAGCAGTTTTAGCCCCTGTTACCATGGTGCCAGACATTTGGGCGGCAGTCTGATTCTGCAAGTCGTTCCAGGCTACACTGCCGGCAATTCCGGCACTAAACTCGGAGCTTGGGTTTTTGGCCTTGGAAAGGGCAGCAGCTCCGCTAACTGCCAGTACCTGGCTGTCGTTTGTGGCCCTGATGCCCAAAAAACGCTGTCCCCCAGTCAGTACCACCTTGCCATCGACAACATATGCCTCGGTGTTTAGGCCTCCCAAATTGAGCGATGAGCTCCCTGAAACGGCTAAGCCGAACTTAGGTTCTGTCTTGGGCGGCTGGCCGGCAGGCTCGTCCTTCGCAGCCTCCTTAGGATCCTCCGTCTTGCCTGTCAGCTTCGTTAAAGCCCCGCTGAGTTTGCCCTTCAGTTTATCCATGAAGCCCTCCGATGGCTGCTCATCGGGATCCTTAGACGAAGCCATGGCACCGGCTACAGAAATGGCTTCAATCCGTCCGTCGGTCCTGGCATTGACCAAGAGCCCCTCGGCCTTGATGGTGCCTGTTTCTAGGCCTTCGCCATCTTGTGAGTTTGGGCCAACAAAGGCTTTGGTGTTGGTGGTAATCTCATTGACGGCTATGGATACTCCTACCCCTGCGCTCTCGGAAAGGTTCAGGGCACCGGTTACAGTCCAGGCAACCACATCTTCTCCTGCACTCAAAAGCAGCTGCCTGGCTGTGACAGAAGCCTTATCGCTGATGGATGCCTCGGTATTGGAGTCGATAGAAGTCATGGCGAATATCCCGTTAAGCCCTATGCTTCCCCCGCGGCCGGAGGTCGGGCCCAGGGCAATGACCAGCTCCTTCGTATCCGCGGTGATGGAGATATCCTTTAGCTCTGAACCCTCTTGGTTAACCGCTGCCCCACCGGCGATGTAAGCCTGGGTGTTGTTAGTATGATTCACCTGGTTGTAGGCTCCACCGGCCGATGCCCCCTCCGGGACCCCACCAGTCCCTTTGAGAGAGAAACTGAAGTTCCCTGCAGCATAAACACCGGTGTGGTCGGTAAGCGCTGCGATAGACAAAGGTGCATCCCACTTCAGCTTGGATTCGTTGGGCAGAGTCTTCTCCCACCCGCCGTTAGACCCCTCAAGGATGGTCACCTGGGCGTTCTTATCTAAGTAGGCTCTGGAGTTGTTAATGAAAGATGTGTAGCTGAGGGAACCGGCAGCACCCATATCGGCACCGGCCTCAGTGGCATTGGCGTAGCTTGTCAAGAGGGGATTTCCTGCCAAATCCTTTAGCTTGGAAAGCTCTTCAGAGATGGTGGAGAAGTCGGTCAGCTTATCCCACTGGATGTTGGCCTCTTCCAGTTCGATGTAAGGCATGAGGACTTGGGAACCGATGCCCACCCGCTGGGCCTGGATCTGGCTGTCACTACCTAGATAAGCTTCGGCACTCCGCTGGTATGTTCCGTAGGCCACAGCCCCGCTAATGGCAGCATCAGCCTGGCCGTCTTTGCTGGCGGGAATGTTGCTGATTGCTTTATTCTGCAGCCTCGCGTTTTTCGTTTCAGCATTAACTACTATGTCGTTGGCTGCACTAACGGCTGCGGATGAGCCAATTCTCGCTTCGGAGCTCTGATCCATTTCCACGATGGAAATGGCCCCCGCTATCTGCAGGCCGCCGGTATTACCGCTCTTTTCGTCAAGTACCGGGGCTTTTTCCCCCCACTTAGATTGAACAAACTCCGCACCCTTAGCCACCGATTGCCCAATTTTCTGAGTCATCTCCTGACCGCCGGCCACAGAGCTAGCCGATGTAACGTTCCTAATCGTATTATCCCGGGCATCGATGATCAGGTTCTTTAAGCCGGTGAGATCTGCATCGCTTAGGGCACTGGCCGTTGTGTTCCCTGTAAAGTAAACCGCGGCTATACCCGCTAGTCCATCTTTCCGGGCTTTAGCCACAGCATTAGTAGAAAAGTCGTTGGTATTCACGGCAGAGATAGATAGATCATCGGTGATGCTGAGCTGAGCACCGGCGGCTAACCTCGCTAAGGCACTGACATCAGCCCTGGTAACAGCAATGGCTGTCTCCACGGCTTCGCCTTCTAGAGAAACCGACTGTACCTTAATATCTAAAGTCCCTTGATTCTCTGCCTTGATGGACAGATTAGAGGCTTTGATTTGGGCCCCATCCTGTACATCGACTTCGGCATCTGAATCAATCTCACCGTAGAGAAAGCTGACACTGAGCTCGTTGCCAGAGCTCTTATCCTCCATCTCGGTCTTGGCAAGGGCCTTGGCTTCAGCCTGTAATGAGACATTGCCGGCTGCATCAAGGACTGACCCATCCTTGAGCACCACCTTGGCCCCAGCAGCTGCCTCAGCTGCCGCCACATCTTGGTCCAAGCGATACCCAACCTGCTCGTCCACATTTCTCAGTACCCATGAGGATTCTTTCAGATGGGACTCAAACTTGGCATCTGCCGATGCCGTAAGCGAAATATCCTTTCCCCGCAGTTCCGCACTGCCAATGTATATCCCGGCTTCAGCTTCGGCTTTTCTTCCGTCGCTAGAGTCGCTGCTGACAACTGATAGAGATATATTGCCGTCTTCCTCTGAGCCCCTGGCATCAATAACTGCCCTCTCGTCAGCTCCGGCTCCGCCTTCAACCTCGATCTTCCTCCCGGCCTGTATAGTCACGTCACCACCCATGGACACCACCGCACCGCTGTGAGCAATACTATCCTGGGCAGTGATGACAATCGTGCCGTTCTCCACCGACATAACTGAACCGCTGTCCAAACCGGCAATATTGACTATATCGCTGAAATCAGGGGCTGTCCCTTCAAACACCGCCCCGGAGGCGATTGTGCCGGTGTTCTCTATTCTATGGCCAGACAGATGAATATCGGTGATAGCGTTGATCCTTCCATCTACAGTGATCAGGCCGCTTTCACTGACGGGCACCTTGCCCTCCAGTACTGCGGCCACCGCCGTCTCTGATATGGTGCTGCTTTCGGGATCAAAAAAGCTCCCCATGAACTCCATGGTTGGGGTGAGGACAGTCAAGGACCCGACATTGACGCTGCCGCCGGATCCAACAACTAACCCATATGGGTTAAGGAAAAACACGTTGCCGCCAAGCTGTCCATCTTGTATGGAATTGAGAATGCCATCGATGGATGTTCTTTTCTCATGCACTAGATTCAGCAGGTTTGATACGCCGGAGGGAATGTGCAGGTTTACAGTCTGTCCTGATTCAACATCAAAGCGTAGGAAAGAGTTGAACGCATTCTGACTTAGAATCGTCTCGGTAGTGATATTCGTTACGCTGCCTTCCCGAGAGATGCTTGTTTGGGTCCTGCCATCGGTTTGAATGGCCTCCTGGGCATAGGCCAGGGGCGAAGTGAGCAGCAGGAAGCTGACTGCCAGTGCAATGCTCTTTCTGACTAGCATCCGCAATCTCTTAGTCCAACCACGCAGCCGAACAGTTCTTGAGTCTTGAGGCATACCATTACGAGACATAGTGTTCATATAGGCAGGAACCATCTTATACGCCCACCTCTCCCCCATAGTCTGCACTGCGGATATTCAACTTTGTGTATCTTTATGTAGTTTGACTGTCGTTTGAGTCTGAAAGGTTAGAATGACAATTAACCTCCAAAGAGGGGCGTCGATGAGGCGTTCCCTCTATAAAACGGCCATCTTGATGTGATAATGCTTAGGCTCTTGATCGATGATAACACGTAAACCTTAAGTGGAAAAGCCAACTAAAGTTTGTTTTTTTGAACCAAAGCGTAAGAAGCCGTGTCCCTCACATCTTAAAATGGTGTATAATGGAAGTATTCAAGTATCTTCCCTTGAGGGCAGCTCTCCGTAGGAGGGGATACTTACATGCAGTCCCTTGCTCAGTATATTAAATCTGCCCAGGATAACCGGCTCTCCGGGTTTTTCTCTCTGTACCCGCCGCTGTGTGAATATATTGCCCAGCGCCACCGCCAAGGTGATTTGGTAGCCGCATTCAGCCCCGAGCACGTCTATGTTGATCTTGAGGCAGGCGAGGTGGAGATTCATACCGCTCCGGAGGATATAGACCGGATCCTGCCCTACATATCCCCTGAGCAGACTGGCAGCCTGAGCCGCGGTGCCGACCAGCGCAGCATCCTCTATTCGCTGGGTGTTGTTTTTTATGAAGTACTTACCGGAGCTTTGCCGTTTTACGCTGATGACACCCTGGGCTGGATCTACATACATTTGTCATCAACCCCCCAGCCGCCCCACACGGTAAACCCAGAGGTACCAGAGGTTCTGTCAGAGGTAGTGATGAAGCTCTTAGCCAAGTCTCCCGATGACCGATACCACAGCGTCGATGCACTACAGGCTGACTTGGCCCGGTGTCACCGACAGTGGCAGGACACCGGCTCCATTGAACCATTCGCCCTGGGACAGGCAGACCTATACCAGCACCTCCTGAGGCGACAAGAGCTCTTCGGCCGTGACCGGGAGATGGCCGTCTTGGCCGCGGCCTATCGCGAAGCGAAGCTGGGGCGGAGCCAAGCTGTGCTGATCTCTGGCTACCCAGGAGTAGGCAAGACCGCCCTGGTCAACACTTTCCGGACCATGATCAACGGCGACAAGGGCAGCTTCCTTTACGGCAAGTGCCCGCAGATTATGGGCGAAGTACCCTACACTCCTGTCCTGGAAGCCGTCAAGATCCTGATTCGCCAGATACTGTCCCGCAGCCAGACAGATCTGGAGTATTGGAAGCGCCAGATCCGTTCGGCGCTTGGACGGCAGGGCGCTGTTCTTACTGAGCTAATCCCGGAACTGGCCTCTCTCACCGGAGGGTTCCCGGCACTCCGGGCTGCAGCCCCTATGGAGTCGGAACGCCGTTTCCGGGCTGCATTCACCGCACTGATTGATGTCTTTGTCCGGGAAGACGGCCCCTTAATTTTCTTCCTGGATGACATTCAATGGATAGATCCAGCTTCACTGGAGCTGATAACGTCTTTGGTGCGGGATGTCGGCGGGTCTATGCTCTTCATCGGAGCCTACCGCTCAAACACAGACTGGGCTTTGAGTGAGGTATCTTCCCTCACTCAAAACCTGATCGATGGCGGTGCCACCGTGCGGAAGCTGCATCTAGAAGCCCTCACCCCCCACGATACCGAAGAGATGATCAGCAGTATCCTGGGCCAGGCAGACGGGATTGCGGACCTGGTGGTCGAAGTCTCCCGCAGGTCCGGAGGTATTCCGCTGTATATAAAACAGCTGCTCCTCAACCTTTACAGCATGGGTGCTCTCATCTTTTCCCCTGATGAACTTGTATGGCAGTACACTGACAGCACCGGCCAGCTGCCAGGCTGGAGTGAAGATGTGGTAGACCTTGTCTTGGATAGGATCAAGCGGGTGCCGGCTATGACCCTGGAAATCCTCAAATTTGCGGCCTGTCTCGGCCGCTGGTTCCCCTTGGATATCCTATCCGCTGCTTTGAAGCAGCCCGCCGGTGCGTTGATTGATTACCTGCAGCCCGCTGTGGAGCTCGGTATCCTGCTTAGGAACTCCTATGCCGGCATCGAGCTTGCTGACAGCTCATATGAGTTTACCCATGATAAGGTGGCAGAGGCGGTTTTCTCTCTGTTGTCTGAGGATGAAAAAACACAGGCCCATTTGAAAGCGGGCCGGGCACTGCTTGAGGCCAGAAGTTCAGCTCTTGATGACCATGAGCTGTTTGCCGCGGTTGACCATTTGAATCACGCTGTTGACCTGATTGACGAGCCGGAGCAGCGCCTGCTGCTGGCTGAGTATAATCTTAAGGCGGCAATGCGAGCAAGGGCTTCGGTAGCCTTTCAGGCTGCTCTTTGGTACTCGGAGATGGGCATCAAACTGCTGCCAACAGGCCATTGGGATTCACATTACGAACTGTCTTTCAACCTCTACTCTCAGCATTACTGGTGCAAGTTCCTGCTGGAGGGGTTCGAGGCTGCTGAACCCATATTCCAGCTCCTCATCGAAAAAGCCTGTACCGTTGAAGACAAGGTTGTCCTCTATAATGACAAGGCGGCACTGGCCACCGGATACTATACCGATGAGGAAGCAGTCAGCTCGGGGCTTGCTGCCCTGCAGCTTTTGGGTTTGACAATACCTATGCGGCCCAGTAAGCAATACCTGGCGAAAGAGCTGATTCATACATGGTGGATGCTGAGGGGCAAGACAGCGGAGTCGCTCTTAAGCCTTCCCCCTATGACCAACCGCTGGGCGCTGCAGACAATCTCTACCCTGGCCAACCTCATACCCCCGGCGACAGTATTTGACCCAGGGCTGTTTGCCTGCATCGTGCTGCAGATGACCAAGGTATCACTGCGGTACGGCAATTCCGCCTATTCGGCCTTTGCCTTCGCAACCTACGGCTTTATCTGTGCCACTCAGCTCAATGCCCTCAACCAAGCTGCCAGCTTTCAACGGGTGGCCCTGATTCTGGCAACCCAATACGGCGACAGCATCAATTACATGGTGTATTACGTGCTGGCGACTTATCTTAACCACTGGCATAAGCCCCTGCGGGAGAACTTAAGCTATGGAGAGCAGTCCTATCGCCTTGCTGATGAGCAGGGAGATGTCCTCTTTGCCGGTGCCATCCAAGTAGAGATGGCCTTGATCCGCTATGTGTTAGGAGACTCGTTGGAAGCACTCAGCCGGCAGACCAAGGCAGCCAAGGCTGCCAACACCCGCTATGGAATATCTGACCTTTTGGATATCCTGTACACGGTCGACCAGTACATAGATAACCTGCGGGGAGGAACGGTTAGCCCCACGTCTTTTACCGGCGAAGGATACAACGAAGATATAGTCAGCGCCCGCATGCTCAAAACTGAGTCGGGCATCACCGTTCCCTTCTACTACTTAATGAAGATCCGCTCCCTCTACCTCCACGGCGCCTTTGAAGCAGCGTGGGAGCTGGCGGCTACCGTGTATCCAGAAAGGGAGGCCATGGTTGGCAAGATCAGCCAGCCTGAGTATGCCTATTTGCTTTGCTTGACAGCAGCCGCCGTCCTCCCCCGGCTGACAGGATCTCAAAGACGGCAAGCCAAGAGGCTTATGAAGCGGGGGCTCAAGCAGCTGCGCCGTTGGTCAAAGGCTTGTGAGGACAACTACCTCCATAGATACAAGCTGGCCAGCGCCGAGATCCACCGCATCCACGGCCATCGTCAAAGAGCCATTGCAGCCTACGAAGAAGCCATCAGCTTGGCATTGGTGCAGGGCTGCACCTTGGATGCCGCTATCGCCTGTGAACTGGCTGGTAAGCTCTACCTAGAAATGGGATATGACCAAAACAAGCAGGCCCACTTTGACAGTGCCTCCCGCCTATATGAGAAATACGGGGCTATCGTCAAGGCCAGAGAAATGCAGGAGCAGTACGGAGCCGCAGCTGAAAGGCTTGAGCATGCAGCACCCACTAATGAAGAAGCTCCCCATCAAAGGGTAAGAGAAAGCGGCAAAGACCTTGGGCCATCCGGCCGCTTCCACAGCTTGGAGGCGGTGGAGGTTGCGGAGCGCATAGCGGAGAGAGCCAATCTCCTAGCCCTCACCGAAGCTTTGGAGAGCCTTTCCAGCCGGCAGGATTTGTATGGGGTAGTAGAGCGCCTGATGGAGATCATCCTGGAAAGATCGGGAGCAGAGCGGGCTTACCTCCTGGCGGCCCTCGATGAAAATGTTGCCGTCATTGCCTGCAAGGAAAGTGGAGACAAAGCTAGAGTCTTTCCTTCCAGCCAGTGGCCTGGCCCAGCAGCTGCCCGGAAGACATCAGCCCCCATTAGAGGCTACTCTGAAGGCATCATCCGCTATGCACTGCACTCCGGTGTGCCCATCATTATAGATGATACTGAGAAAGATCCTTTGTTCTCCCAGTACAGTTTTGATGACGGCTACAAACCCAGATCGATACTCTGCCTGACACTGCCGGCCCAAGGCGGGCCGACACCGGTGCTGTATCTAGATAATAACCTAGCCACCCATGGCTTTTCTGAGGAACTCACCGGCTTTGTTCGCAGGCTCGCCCTCCTCATCCTCCAAATACTGGCCACAGCCGGAGCGGCCCTCAACCCTTCCCAGGAGAGCACAGCGGCAGCAGCCAAGGAGGAGCCCGCCCCCATTTCCCTCACGGACAAAGAGGCAGCGATCCTGAGTTTGATGGCCTCAGGACTCTCCAATGCCGAGATCGCTCGGCGCCTGCAGATCGCCGAAGGCACAGTGAAGTGGCACACCAACAGGCTGTTTAAGAAGCTGGAAGTAGAAAACAGGACCCAGGCAGTGGTGCGGGCTGCAGAGCTGGGATTGCTTGAACTGGAGTAAGTCGCTAATGGCTGGACTAGGCCCCCTGCTGGCACGACGAAAAAGCCGCGACACAAAGGTCAAGCTAGCCTCCTGTCAGCTGCACCCAGGGCCCCGTGCTCATTATCGAGGGCTATGGAGCCTCGTTAGTATGCCGGCCCATAGGCAGACTCCCGGCCCACCTCTACTGCTTGCCGGTTCTTGCAGCTTCCAGGATGGCGAAAACAGTGAGAGCATCGCCGTATTCCGGCCCGGAGGCTGCAGCCTCAACTGCCGGCTCCTGCTCTATAGCTTGCCCCATCCACCACCACCAAGGCAGAGCGGGGCGGTACCGATACGGTATCGCCGTCAAATTGCCGCAGCACAGCAGTGCCTGCCCTGTCTCCATCGACTACAACAACCCAGTCTCGGGCCGGCAGGGCCACTTCCCTCCACCGCGAATCAGCATTGAAGATCACAACAATTGTCTCCCATGGGTCGCCGTTGGCATGGTCCTTGAGCATGTATGCTGCCACCCTCGGGGCCGTCGATAGAAACCGCAGGTGCCGCCTGATCTCATCGGCCCGGTCCATGCGAAAGGCTGGATGGGCTTTGCGCAGGGCGATCAGCCCTCGGTAGTAATCAAATACTTCTCGATACCGGTGTTTCCGCTCCCAGTCCATCCAGTTGATCTCATCAGGCGATCGATAGGAATTGTAATCTCCAGACTTAGTCCGCAGAAAATCCATGCCGCCGTGGAGAAAGGGAATCCCCTGGGAGGTCAGCACTACAGCTCCACAGAGTCTGTGCATCGCGATCAGGACTTCTTCATCGGCATCGGGGCAGGATGCCTCAAGCTTGTCCCACAGGGTGAGGTTATCATGGGCTTCAGCATAGTTGATGGACTGAGCTGGTTCCGCAGCCCAAGGGCCCTTGCTGTGGACCACTTGCTGGTAGACCACCTGATCATGGTGGCAGGCTCCCACTATCCCGAATTTAACGCTTTCCTCCATCCCGTCACCGCCGCTCACAAAGCCGGGATCCCCGGCATGGAAGACATGCCCCCGCAAGCCGTCCCGCAAATCATCATTGAATACGCCTGTGCCTGGCAGCTGCCGGACATTGGATTTCAGAGACTTGAGATGATCCGGCAAGGGCGAGCAGCCCCCTGTCCAGCCTTCGCCGTACATCATGATACTGGTGTCTATCTCATTGAGTGCCATGCGGATCTCGTTAATTGTGGGAATATCTATTAGGCCCATGAGGTCAAAACGAAAGCCGTCGATTTTATACTCTGCCGCCCAGTAGCGGACCGAATCGATGATGAGCTTGCGCACCATAGAGCGCTCGGTGGCCAACTCATTGCCGCAGCCGGAGCCGTTGCTGAAACTGCCGCAGCTGTCCTGGCGGTAATAATACCCCGGAACCAGTTTATTCAGATTGGAATTAGCGGCATAATAGGTGTGGTTATATACAACATCCATATTGACCCTGATACCTGATTCCTTCAGAGCCTTGATCATCTGCTTGAGCTCAAGAATCCGTACCTCTCCCCGGAATGGATCGGTGGCATATGAGCCTTCGGGAACGTTATAGTTAAGGGGATCATAGCCCCAGTTGTATTCTTCGGGCGGTGATACAGATTCATCAATCGTTGCAAAATCATAGCAGGGCATGAGCTGGATATGGGTAACACCCAGCTCTACCAAGTGGCTTAAGCCTGTCCATACTCCCCCGGGGCCTTGAGTCCCCCTTTCTGTCAGGCCCAAGTACTTGCCCCGGTGTCTAATCCCAGATCCAGGGTGGGTGGACATATCCCTCACACTGATCTCATAGATGACGGCATCGACAAACCGCTCCAATGGAGGCCTCTCAAGCTGCTCCCATCCTGAGGGGTTAGTCCTGGACAGATCCACCACCATTCCCCGAAGGCCATTGACGCCGCAGGCTTTGGCGTAAGGGTCTGCAGCTTCCTGGATAATGCCGTCAACCAGCACTTTGTAGGTGTAATACAGCCCGTGGCGGTCCCCCTCCAGCTCTATTGTCCAGGTTCCCTGCACATCTCTGGTCATGGGTATTTCCGTCCCCCGGCCTCCCGCACCTGCCGGATATGTCACCAGCCAAACTTGGCAAGCAGTAGGAGCCCAGACTCTAAACAGCGTGCCGTCGGGATGGTAGATAGCCCCCAGCTCTCCATCATAGTGATACCTCTCATAGAATTCATGACTGGAAAAGTCCGAATACCTCATAGCAGCATCTTTCCCTCTTGGTTGCAAAATAGGTGATAGAAATGGATCTACTTCACAGCCAGGTCCAGAAAACTGGCAGGTTAGAACTACGTAACAACCGCCGGCAAGTTCCGGAGAATAAAAAATGCCTGTCTATTGCTTAGTATACAATAGCTCAAGCCCCACGGCTGTGGTAACACCTTCCCTTATCAGAGGATTTGCAGATGTATTGTCTTTTCTCACCCGGCGGCGGGGCCGATGGAGATTGCCTTGATCTCAACACGGGCTAAACGCCGCCTATTTGTCACAAAATACCGGTAGCGCCCCAGCCAGCGGCAGGAAAAACTGCAGTTTTCACAGTATTGTAAGGGTGTGCCCAAGGGGCATGACAACGCCACACAGCTTGGCTTACACACAAATAGACATGCCGCCTTACAGAGCGGCAGAAGTGCGGTGACAGCCATTGACTGATATCTTTGACATCATTGGGCCGGTAATGATCGGCCCCTCCAGCTCTCATACTGCCGGGGCTGTTCGCCTGGGGATGATCGCGAGGAGGCTCCTGGGGGAAGCACCGGTCTCTGCAGTAATCAAACTCCACGGCTCCTTTGCCCGCACCTACAAGGGCCACGGTACCGATAAGGCTTTGATCGCCGGGCTCTTGGGCTTTGCGCCCGATGATCTTAGAATCAGGAACAGCCTGGAAATCGCCAAAGCCGAGGGCTTAGCCTATGAGTTCGAGCCGGCTGATCTGGGTGAGCTGCACCCTAACACTGCCCTCATCGAACTGCAGGGGGGTTCCGGTAAGACCCTCTCCCTGCTGGGCTCCTCGGTAGGCGGCGGCAAGGTGCAGATTCACAGCATCAACAACTTCCCTGCCGACTGTACAGCGGAATACGACACTCTGATTGTCTATCATCGTGATACCCCGGGGGTCATCGCAGCAGTAACCAGTATCCTGGCCAGGCGCAATATGAATATTGCTCAGATGAAGGTGCACCGCTCACACCGGGGCGGCCGCAGCGTCATCATCCTGGAGACAGATGAAGAGATCACTGAAGGCCTCTGTAACGAAGTAAGAGCTGTAGAGAATGTAACTGGAGTTGCTTCCCTCCATGCCGTATGAGGATGCCAGTAAAATCCCCACAGACAGGGGAAAACGCCGTCCCAAGCTAGGAGAGTGACAAGATGATCAGCTACCGTTCCATCGATGAACTCGTCAACGCTGCCGCGGCTGCCAACACCAATATCGGCAGTGTGGTCATTGGCCAACAGGCTTTGGAACAAGGCTGCTCCACCCATGAGCTTTACCAGCAGATGGCAGATAATCTGCAGGTGATGCGGGAAGCTATCGAATTCGGACTGCGGCCGGGACACCGGTCTCCATCGGGCCTCAGCGGCGGGGATGCCTATAGGTTGCGGGAGGCTGTGGAACAAGGCAAAACGGTAGGCGGCACCTTCCTAGGGAAGGCCCTGGTTAGGGCCTTGGCAGTGGCTGAGGTGAATGCCTCCATGGGCCGGATTGTCGCTGCCCCCACCGCCGGTGCTTGCGGCATCCTGCCGGCTGCGCTCCTCACCGCCATGGAGGAGAGAGACATCCCTGAAGAGCGGGTAATTCTGGGGCTGTTTACCGCCGGAGGCATCGGGCTGGTGATTTCCAAGCAGGCGACCATTTCCGGTGCCCAGGGAGGCTGTCAGGCCGAGTGCGGCAGTGCCGCCGCCATGGCGGCAGCCGCCCTTGTGGAGATGGTCCAAGGCTCTCCCCAGCAGGCAGCCCATGCCTGTGCCATTGCCCTGAAAAACGTACTGGGGCTGGTGTGCGACCCGGTAGCCGGGTTGGTGGAGGTGCCGTGTATTAAGCGCAATGCCCTGGGTGTAGCAAACGCACTGGCAGCGGCCGACTTGGCCCTAGCGGGCATTGAGAGTGTGATTCCCGCCGATGAGGTGATCGAGGCCATGCGGTCTGTAGGCTCCCTGATGCCCTGTGCTTTGAAAGAGACGGCGGAGGGCGGCCTAGCGGCGACTCCTACCGGCAAGCGATTAGCTAAGGAACTCTCAAGCCATTAACTCAGCTTGAGATGATTATTTCGCCATCATGCAGAGCAGATGGCTCCAATGGCTGGTTTTCGCCATCTCCTCGTCCACGAATACTTGACAATCGATTTTGCCCAAGTCTACGCCATCCTGCAAGACCATCTAGATAACTTCCGCAAGTTTGCCCATTGTGTCGTAGAGTCTGTGAGGCATAACGGAAACTAGCTCACACCTGACCATGCCCTGCCTCTGGCTCAGGCTGTGCCAGCTTCCAGTTCAAAGCCTCTTGAAATACCTGATAATGGGAAAGGGGCTGAACCCCGCCTTCTCATAGGTTTTCCTCGCCGGTGCATGTCCCGGATCTCCCCCGGTCTCCACCATGGCGATGCTCATTCCGGCATCCGTTATCCATTGGAGGGCACACTCAGTTAGTGCACTGCCAATTCCCTGCTGCTGCAGTTCAGGTTCCACTGCCAGCATGTAGATTTCTCCCATCTCCGCTTCCGGGTAGAGTGTGACAGCCACAAATCCCACAACCCTGCCTGAGTTCAATGCGACCCAGACCTTCATCTCATCACTTGTACACACATCTTGGACAGATTTCGCCTGGACTCTGCGCCAGTCGGGGTAGATCTCGCTATATATCTGAGCAGGCATCACCTCCCCAATCGACCTAAAGACGGGTTCCCATGCCCGCAGCGAAAGACTAAGGACCTCATCGAGATATTGCGGCTCATATGGCCTAATATGCATGCCAGTCTCCCTCCACAGTACTGGTTCTGTGTTCTATGTGCTCGTTCGTAAACATTATGTATCTTTTATTATTTCTCCTCTATAAAATGATCTCAGTCTAGAGGATCGCAGGACAGCAGCGAGAACTCTAAGATAAAATTGCAATGTGCAAGTGATCCTGATAAAATTCCTGATTAAGATAGTATATAAATGTCTATATATAGTCAATGACACTGCCTGCGTTACAGCAAGACTTAGAGGGTGAAGCGTATGCTGATGCCAGGAATCGCATTACTGGTGGTCGGATTAGTTGTTGGATATGTTGCAGCCAGGTTGAGAGCTGACAAGAAGCCGCTCTTCACCGCGGGGCAAGCCGTAAACAGCCGGGGCTATCTGCCCCAACTGCATATGAGTCAAGAATGGCTGCGAATTACACTGCAAAGTATCGGGGATGGCGTAATCGCCACTGATGCAGCGGGAAACGTGGTTTTTCTCAATGGTGAAGCAGAGAGACTAACGGGATGGACTACAGCAGAAGCCATGGGGCGTCCATTGACCGAAGTCTTTCATATTATCAATGAGCATACCCGTGAGCCCTGTACCGATCCAGCTCAGAAGGTGATCGCAACTGGTATGGTGCATGGCCTAGCCAACCACACCGTCCTAGTGCGTAGAGATGGAAAGGAAGTAGTGATTGCCGACAGCGCTGCCCCCATTCAAGATGATCGGGGCCAGATCGTCGGCGTAGTCTTGGTGTTTCGAGACGAGACAGAGAAGCGCCGCATGGAGGCCAAACTGAGGATCAGTGAGGAGACTTACCGAAACCTGTTCCACAATGCCCAAGTGGGGCTGTTCCGCTCCCGCATTTCTGATGGGGCGATCTTGGAAGCCAATCACCAGATTGCTGAGATGTTTGGTTATGCAAGCAGGAGTGAATTCATGGCGGAATTCATCGCGGCTAATCACTATGTGGATCCGGAGCAGCGCCAAGAAATGCTGCGCCTGCTGAACAAGAACGGTGAAGTCCGCCACTTTGAGGCTCATTTTCGGCGAAAGGACGGCTCCAAAATCTGGATGCTCTACTCCGCCCGGGCATACCCTGAGCAGGGCTGGCTGGAGGGAGTTATGGAGGATATCACCAGCCGTGTAGAGGCTGAGGAGCGGCTCCGCTACCTTAGTTACCACGATATCCTCACAGGGCTTTACAACCGAGCATATATGGAGGAAGAGATCGACCGGCTGGCTAATGAGCCGAAAGTGGCCGTTGTTATCGGTGATGTCAACGGCCTTAAACTGGTTAATGACGCCTTCGGCCATGAACAGGGAGACAGGCTGCTGGTCAAAGTCGCCAGTATATTAACTGGGCTCGTCGGCGAGGATGGGAGCGTTGTCCGCTTCGGTGGAGATGAGTTTGCCATCATCTTGCCCAACAAAGGGGGCAGAGATGCCCAAAAACTGATTAATGAGATCCGACGGCGCTGCCGGGAGACCGGTTATCATGCCATCATGACTCCCAGTCTGGCACTGGGAATGGCCACAAGGCGAGGGCTGGATGAACCGCTGCGGAGAGTAGTCCGCCGGGCAGAAGACCGCATGTATTCACAGAAGCTCACGGAAAGCGCCAGTCACCGCAGTGCGATCTTGGCCTTCTTAACAACTACCCTGCGGGAAAAGAGCTTTGAGACTGAAGAACATGCCCAGCGGACCCGCAAGCTGGCCATAGATATTGGACAGACCTTGGGCCTTGGCGAGAGTGACCTGGCGGCACTGGCACTGTTAGCCACCTTGCACGACATCGGCAAAGTGACGGTAGATGACTACATACTGCGCAAGCCGGGGCCCCTAACTCCCCAGGAATGGGAGGAGATCCGCAAGCACCCAGAGGTTGGCTACCGCATCACCCTCGCTTCTCCAGAGCTGGCCCCCATATCCGGAGCCATCCTCGCCCACCACGAGTGGTGGGATGGCAGCGGGTATCCCCGGGGCCTCAAGGGAGAGGAGATCCCTCTGATTGCCCGTATCATTGCCCTGGTCGATGCCTACGATGTCATGATCCACGGCCGGCCATATAGGCCGGCAATGACCAAGAAGCAAGTGATTGAGGAGATAAGGCGGGTAGCCGGTAAGCAGTTTGACCCCCGATTGGTAGAGGTGTTCACACAGATGCTCGTTGCCGAACTAGGAGCCTAAGGGTTTCAACTGAACTCTCCCAGGGTAAAAATTGCCAGTAAGAGGGGGGACTGATGGATGGCCATTAGATGGACGCCGAACCTAGCCATTGGAGTAGACAAGATCGACGAACAGCATAAAGTGCTGTTTGAAAGGATCAATGATCTAATTGAGGCCTGCAATCAGGGCAAAGGCAAAGAGACGGTGGCAGAGCTGATTACTTTTCTAAAGGATTATGTAGTCTTCCACTTCCGGGACGAGCAGCAGACCATGCTGAACTACAAGTATCCACAGTACACCGAGCACAAGAAGCTCCATGATAGGTTTATTGAGAGCTTAGATGAGCTCAATCAGGAGCTGGACAAGCAGGGGCCCGGACTGACCCTGGTTCTTAAGACCAACCGGTTAGTTGTTGATTGGCTGATCAATCATATCAGCAAGGTAGATACGCAGCTTGCTGCACACATAAGGCAAAGCGGTGCCTGACAAGGATACCACAGACTTCAAGGCCTCTGCAGCTTTCAGCAGAGGCCTTTTTGACGGGTATGCTCAGATCGCTGGAGTGAATCCTACCTTTTCGAGTGCGGCACGCTTTCGAACCTGATGCCGAGCATAGAAGAAGCCGGCCACCTGACCAATCCCTGCCAATGTCCAAGTCACTGGATAGCACAAGAACAGCACCACCACTGTCGGATACCAGGCAAAGACTGTGACTAGCCACACGATCCGCATCAGGCAGGCACCTACTAGTGTAGATAACATGGGCAGGATGGAATAGCCCATGGCCCGGGTCAGGCCGGGAAACACATTCATGATGCCGGCGGAGACATACGCGATAATCATCATCCTCATCCGCACCATTCCGATTTCAATGACCTCCGGATTAGAGGTGTAAAGGCCTAGCAGTGAGCGTCCAAAGATGAGTACACTGCTGCCTAAGACGACCCATGTGATCAGAATAAGGACTACACATACTCTGGCGATGTCATCAATGCGATCGTATTTTCTCGCTCCCATGCTCTGCCCTGTAAAGGTAATGGCCGCGTTGTAGTATCCATTGATGGCAGTACTGACAAACCCCTCCACATTACCGGAAGCAGCGTTGGCTGCCACGACAACGGAACCAAAGGAATTGACAGCAGATTGGATCAGCACATTGGAAATGGAAAACAGCAGGCCCTGAAGGCCGGCAGGCAGGCCGATCTTGACCAGGGCCTCGAACTTATACCAGTGAATCCTGGCCAGCCTAAACCGGAAACGGATTGGCCCATCACTTCTAAGCAGACAGGCCATAATTAAGATCATGGCAAGATACTGGGAGATAACAGTTGCCCACGCCACCCCGGCAACGCTCATATTCAGCTTGATAACAAAAAACATATTAAGTATGACATTGACAATGCCGCTGGTGGTCAGATAATACATGGGACGGCGGCTGTCCCCTATGGCCCTGAGTATAGCTGCACCGAAGTTATACACCATACTGGCAGGCAGGCCGAGGAAATAAATCTTGATATACAACGCCGACAGGTGCATGATATCTGCTGGAGTGCCCATGAGTCTAAGCAGAGGGGTATAAAAAACAAGCCCCAATATCATCACCAGCACTCCGTTGATGGCACTGACAGTGATGGACGTGTGCACAGAGCGGCTGATTTCATCGGGCTTTTCTGCCCCAAAGTCCTGGGCTACAATTACGCTGGTACCCACCGATAGTCCCATAAATAAGTTGACAATCAAGTTGATCAGGGAGCCCGTTGCTCCGACTGCAGCCAATGCTTGACTGCCTGAGTAGCGCCCTACCACGATCATATCAGCAGCATTAAACAGCAGCTGCAGCATGTTCATGGCCATGATCGGCAAGGCGAAGACCAGCATCTGACTAAGAAGGGAACCCTGGTGGATACTCAGCTTGCGAAACTTCGAGATCACTCACTATTCACTTCTCTTCATTCATGATAATAACGGTCTTGACTTTATCTTATCACACATATGTTAATAATCTTTGAACCATCCCAGTGGAAGCCCGGATACCTGCTGGATCATACTACTTGACCTGCTGGACCTTAACCCCCTCGGGGGATGGGCGCAATGCAAAGACCCGATCAGCGTACTCATCGAAGTAGTCTACATCATGGTGCGAAATCAGCAGTACTTGAAACCCCAGGGTGCGGGCTGCCAGGTGGATTATACGGGCAAGCCGAGGCACTAAATCAGGCCTTAACCAACAGTCCTGCTCGTCAAGGACCAAAAAGCGGCGGTGCTTGCTCCTGTCCAATGTGGAAATTGCGAAAAACCTCAGTCCGACAGATAAGATATTGGCGACGGATCCGCCTGTCCCCAGCATGATATTCTCTACTTCTCCATCCCTTTCTAAGAAAAAGTCCATGTTGACGGCGCCTCGTTTGAAACTCTTCTCCACCCTCAGCCTGACGGGCTGGCCCAGCACTTCATGCAAGGCGGCTGTAAGGCTCTCCTCCAAAGTCTCCACGATCTCACTGAACAATCGATCACTGAGAAGCTCGAGCCCCTCAGAGACCGCGCCAGCTATTCCGAGGTAAGCGTCTAAATCTTCTATCTGCCGGACGAGGCTGGCTTGCCGCTTGACCAATTCTTCATGTTTGCCGGTTAGGATATCAATGCGGCGCCGGATGGGAGTTGGATCTGGCAGCATGCGCATCTCCCCTTTAATCTGCATTCTCGGCAGCATTGTACTCGGCTTCGATACGGGCAAGCTCTTTTTCTATACCTTCTAAGTGGGCCTGGTACTCGGCACGCCGCCGTTCGTTCTCCTCTTTCATTGCCACCAATTTAGCCTGCAGCTCGTCTATATCAGAGGTGCCATATTTCTCCTCAAGCTCGCTCTTAAGTTCTTCCAGCTGCTGTGTATACGTCTCCAGATTGGCAGCAGCTTGAATGCCCCTGCGGTTTAGTTCATCATGTTTCTTGCGCAGTGCTTCAATGTCATGCTCGATGCTCACTTGCGATTACCTCCTCGGCTAACCTTCTAATTTCGGCATATACCCGCTCATCTCCCAGTACTTCGCTGTTACGCTCAATAAAGCCCAACAGTCCCGTGCCATCATCTGTGCGTACTCTCTCTAACATTTCTAAACCATGGATAAACTCACTTTCGCCCAGCTGGACTTCTTCCAGCTCATCGAGTTCATAAAAGGCCTCGGCAAAAGGTTTGTGGGGAACCACTCGTGTGCACACCTGCCAGCCATCATCCCAACGCAGCTCAGTGACCTGGGGCTCCCTCATGCTGGCCTCACCCCGGCTGAGGCGGGTAATATTTCCGGGATTGAGCCACAGGGTCTGACCAGCTTGGGCACTAGGCAGCGGACGGTGAATATGGCCGTTTACCGCAATGTCCACCCCTTCAATAGCAAAGGGCCCGAACCGGCCGCCTTCCTCATATCCCCGGAAGCGCACATCGTGATGGGTCAGCCAGATTACCTTAGTATCGGCACTCACGCCGTATCTGGCCTTGTCTAGACGGCGGGGAATCTCTTCGCCATAGCTGCTGCCCCCGATCAGAACAGAGATAGGACCCAGCTGCCCCACCCAGGGCGCATCAGCATTAACCAGCTGTACCCGCCCCGCTTCCACCAACACAGCCAGGGAATCCGAGGATGTCAGGCGGCCTGTAGTTGAGACATCATGATTACCGAAAATGGCAAGCACAGGCTCAGAGAAAAGGCGGATAAGCTCCACCAACAGCCAGGTCGCGTTATCCCGGGCATAGTGAAACAGATCACCCAAGAAGACAGGCAGCAGCTTTTCCTCTCTGGCATACTCCAGACACCATTCAACTTTGCCGAGGACAGTCTCGGGGTAATCGTCTTTGCGATAACCAGGGGTACGGGATGCAAGGTGGGCATCGCCGATCAACAAGAGCCCAGAATACTCCCTCTGCCTAAGCACCATGCCGACACCTCTCCCCGAGCAGAACCTCTACTCTCATCTTTGATCCGCAAGTAGGACATATGGGGTTTTTGCGCAGGTATGCTTCTATAGCGGCTTCTACCTGCACTAGCTCTGCTCTTGTCTTCAGCTGCTTCTTTGCTAGACCGTCATAGCTAGCTTGCTTGCTTCTTAACTCGCAGATAGCTTCAGCAAGCTGATCTTCAGGCTCTAGTTCCGGCAATAGCTGCAGCTGCGCCAGTATTTGCGCCTGTCTTTTCAATGCAGTCACTGTTCTCAGTGTGATCCGGAGATGGCGGATATCCTCACTGAGCTCACTGGTGTCAGGCAAGGCAGGAACCGGCTTGAGTCTATCGGAAGCTTCCATAGCCGCGGTTTCCCGACTCACCAGCCTGTGCAGCTCCATCAGCCGCGGAAGTTGATGAGCCAAGCTCGCAACGTCATGCATTACCGGCAGTTCCCGGAGCGTCTGAGCGGTGTGCACCAGTGACCTGCTGCATTCAACCCGATTTGCTAAACTAGATAACCGGCGTATCTGGCTTTCTAACAGAGCAGTGTCTTCCAGCTGTGGAGGGGCCTCTATGGCTGCCAGCACCTGTGTATGCTCAGAGGCCTGCTTCATCTGCAGCTGAATAGCTCGCAGGTGAGCCGCATCTTTCTCCAACCCAGTGGTATCTTCCAAAACTGGAGGCTGAGCCAATCCAGCTAGAGCCTGAACAATTCTAGCATTGACATCATGCTGCTTCTGCAGCCCCTGCAGCCGGCGAGTTCCCTGCTCCAAAACCTCAATCTGATTTGCCAGCTGCTCAAGCTCTCCATGGGTGAGTTCCAGCTGCGCCATCTCTTCAGCAAGTGCTGCTGCTTGCTCCAAGACGGCGGTCTTCGTTTTCACTGCCTCCTGCTCCTCCAGCAGGGAGTCTCGCTGCCGCCGGCTGGCGATGACATTGTCCTTATGGAGCTTTTGCATCTCCAAAAGGCGCCCTGCATCCGAAGATGAGGCGAAAAACTGGGCCGGCTTGGAGCCAGGTTCATTGAGCAGAAAGATCGGCTGCTTTTGATGGCCAAAATGGACATCGAAAGCGTCAAGATCGGGGTCTCCCGCTCGCAGCCTCAGTGCTTGGCAGATCTCCTCGGGAGGTTCGCCTCGGCCAACCCGGTAGAATTCTTGACCATTGAGAACGTAGCTGGGAGTGCCTTTCACCCGCCGCCAGATGATTTCATCACCTTCGGCAGTAGTGACTGTTACCGAACAACTGTCACAGCCGTGCCGGACCATATAGTCTCCGCTGGCATTGGTGGCAAGGACTGATAGTGCACTAACAATGGCAGATTTGCCGCAGTTATTGGGCCCTACGATCACATTGACACCATCGGCCAATTCCAACTCTGTATCCACATGGGACATGAAGTTGCGTAGTCTGATTCGTCGCAGCAAAAGACCTCCTCCTAGGCGGGTCATTTGTTTGATATTTGTTTGATATTTCTCCTTGGGGGCTGCATAATCCTTGAAGATGGTAAAGAACAAGTGTACTCACGCGAGATCGAGAAAGCCCCGTCGAGAAGACAGGGCTCGTGCAAATAATGACATCAGGCGTTATTCAGCCGAACTAATGGTTAGCGTGACTGTTGAGCGGTATTGTCCAGCTAGTAGATCATGCCACTTTAGATCCAAGGTGCCTGCGGCCAGAATGTCCACGATGCTCAGCATGCGGCCCCCTCTTTGGTTGAGGGCGTTAGTATCCCCAGTGATCCGGTCCCCTCCCACTGGCCTCACCCTGCCTTTGCATCGTATGAGTTATATCATCCCGGCTTTATGGCTCGCCCCGCACAGCCGAATCTTGCCTCTGACGACGTCCATAACTGCCTCTCTCGCAATCCTCAGCAGCACCCGAGGGTCATGAACACCTGGATCCTCCAGCGTCTGACGGAGGCTGCCCATGTACGCGAGGCGCAGATCGGTGCCCACATTCAGCTTGCAAATGCCCAGGCTGATAGCCTTCTTTACTGCTTCATCTGGTACACCTGTACCTCCGTGCAAGACCAAGGGCACGCTGGCCTCCTTGCGAATTGCCTCCAACCGGTCAAAATCAAGTTTCGGCTCCCGCTTGTACAGACCGTGGGCCGTCCCAATGGCAACTGCCAAGGAATCTACCCCAGTCTTCTCTACGAACTCCGCTACCGTAGCCGGGTCGGTCAGCCCCGCTTCCTGCTCACTCACACTGACATTATCTTCATGGCCTGGGATCTGGCCCAGTTCAGCTTCAACACTTACACCTGCCCGATGGGCCACATCAGCTACCCAGCCGGTCAAGCGGATATTCTCATCGAATGCCAGACGTGAACCGTCAAACATGACCGATGTAAAGCCATATCGAATACCTTTGACTAGGTTATCCGGGTTCCGCCCGTGATCGAGATGCAGGGCAAAGGGTACGCTGGCGCCTTTGGCCGCGGCGGCAGCCAGCCCTTGGACGTAGTCGAAACCGACGAAATTGATGGTATCCTCGGTGGCCATAAGAATCACCGGAGCTTCCTCTGACTCCGCTGCGGAGATGATGGCCTGCAGGTCCACCATGTTGTGGAAATTAAAACCCGGAACGGCATAGCGGTTTTCCTGTGCATGCTGCAGCAACTTTGCTGCTGGAACCAACGGCATATTACTTCCCCTTTCGCTGTCTCAGCCTGATCAAGAATCCCTTGGCTGCCTAGCTTCTCACTTCTACCATGTCTCTCCCATCTTTAGACAATGTCAAGGGGAATTCCTGTCTCTTCGTTCAGATGGCTGCAGTTTGTACCATCTGATCATTCCAGATAGGAGATTTGTTCTGGGACAAGAAATATACGCAAAGGGACGCGATAGTGCCGGTCATGGCTGCTAGAGCTCTGATGTCCCAAGACGGCTAGACAGCGGTGATGCTCCTATCATACCAGCACATCGGCAAACAAGACCCGCAGTGTTACCACAGTAAATGCAGCATCACTAAGGAAAGGAGCAGTTTGTATGGAAGGAATGGTGTCAGTTAGAAATCTGGTCAAGACCTTTACATCTAAGCAGGAAACAGTGACAGCCCTGGACAACGTCACTGTGTCTACCCCTCCTAATCGGATCCTCACCCTTTTGGGGCCTTCTGGATGTGGAAAGACTACTCTGCTTAGATGTATAGCCGGTCTTGAATCTCCCGATTCAGGTGAAATTGTCATCGGCGGTGAAGTGGTGTGGTCTAAGGACAAGGGGATATCTTTGCCGCCTGAGCGCCGGGGGATCGGAATGGTATTTCAGTCTTATGCCATCTGGCCCCACATGAC
>LSQX01403444.1_pt1 | contig 34433 bp, 30 predicted proteins | sample 654561 | NCBI WGS metagenome assembly LSQX01 (sample SAMN04489861, study PRJNA283612) | anaerobic digester metagenome | isolation source: 4 biogas reactors fed with cattle manure at either 37C or 55C with and... | place: Denmark: Kongens Lyngby | collected 2014 | reverse complement strand
TCAGCCGGTTGGGTTGAGAAGAAAACTCCAACCGGTTTTTTTTAACAGTACCACCCTGCATGGTTAATATACAGATTAAGAGGTTTTTTCTTTATCCTTAATAAAGGGATAAAAGCATTTTTTGAAGAATAATGATCCATATTGCAGTGGACAACCTGTTATGGTAGAGAGGGGATAGTCCCTATGACTGATTGCAAACAGAAAATACGATACTCTTGTCAAAAAGCAGCATGAGGTTCTCTCTGATGAAAGCAAGGAGGCGATGATCATGCTGGGGAGATTACAAGAATTGATAGCGGCCTTAGAAGGAGAAGAAGCGCTCGCACTAGCCAAAAAAATGTTGAATAGTGGCGAAGATCCCATGGCTGTTCTCGAGACATGCAGAAAAGGTGTCGAGATCGTGGGCAAGCGTTTCGAGGATGGTAAGTCCTTTATTCCTGATCTCTTGATGTCCGGGGAAATTATGCAGAGTGTATCTGAGCTGATCAAAAGATATATTCCTGTAGGTAAAAAAGAAAAGAAGTGTGGTAAAGTACTGATCGGGACAGTTGAAGGGGATATTCACGATATTGGCAAGAAAATAGTTGCTTTTATGCTGGAAGTCAATGGCTTTGAGGTGCTGGATATCGGGGTTGATGTTTCTCCAGAGCTTTTTGTCGAAAAGGTTAAGGAATTCAGGCCGCAAGTGGTCGGACTCTGTGGGTTGCTGACCCTATCTTTTGAACCTATGAAAAACACTATCGAAGCATTTACCAATACAGGCCTCAGAGATCAAATAAAGGTCATGATCGGCGGCAGTCCTACCGATGAACGGGTGGCAAAGTATGTGGGTGCTGATGCTTATGGTAGAGATGCTAATGCAGCAGTAAATCTGTGTCGCCGGTGGATGGCAGTGAGTGATTGATAAGCAGGATTGTGTTGCAGTTAGAATTGTCTAAGCACTAGTGCTGCAATAATATATTATAAAATGGTATTTAGGGGGGTACTGATGAAGCTCTCTTCAGATCTAGCTCAGAATATAGTCAACAGCAGCATGGAGATTATCGAAAAAAACATCAATATTGTGGATGAGAATGGGATTATTCTTGCTAGTGGGGATTCATCTAGGATCAATACCTTTCATGAACCCTCTGTTGAGGTGATTAAAACCGGCAAAACTATTGAAATTGACAAAGACCAGAGTTCAAAAATAGATGGAGTTTTGCCTGGTATTAGTCTTCCCATCACATTCGGAGGTAAAATAATTGGAGTTGTGGGGATCACAGGTGATCCGGAAGAGGTCCGAGTCTATGCTAAGCTGTTGAAAAACACAGTTGAACTTATGTTGCAGGATTCCTTTCTTAAGCAACAGTTGCAGGTGGAGACAGGGGCTCGAGACCGATTTATTCATGACCTGTTAAAGGGTCGCTATGGGCAGGATATGGATTTATTCAGATTTAGAGCTAGAACCCTGGGGTTTGATATTGAAGTGCCCCGGGTGGCTATGGTTATAGATATCCTTAAGATTGGCGGGGTTTCGCTACAAGAATGGGTACGCAGCAAAGCTGGGAGAGAACTGAAACTGGAGAGCATGACATCTAACGTTCAGAGAAAGCTAAGGCGGATTCAAGAAGAGACAAGTATGATAACCAGAGTTGGCCGTGAGCGCTTTGCTATTCTATACGTTGTACCTAATGATTTAAAAGATGGACAATTGAAAGAACGGCTAGATAGTGTTGCCAGAAAACTGTCTGACATGCTGGATAAGTTGTTTAAGATGACTGTTTCCATAGGTATAGGCAATAAAGCAAATAATTTAGAGGAGTACTCTAAGAGCTATCGGGAAGCATGTTTGGTCCTGAAGATTACCAATAAAATAGTGGAAACCCCCGGCATTTATTACTGGGATGATATAGGAATTAATATTATACTAGAGTATCTTCCTACAAATATTAGTGAATTGATAGCAAAGACTATTAGAGTCCTTGATGATAATCTGAAGGAAACAGTCAAGATGTTTTTTGACTGCAATCTGAGTGTCAACAGAGCTGCCAATAAACTATTTGTGCACAGGAACACCCTGACATATCGATTAGACCGGGTGAAGAGCCTGACAGGGCTGGACCCCCGAAACTTTTATGATGCCATGTATTTGTATCTGGCAATTATGTTGGAGAAGTATAACAGCTGACATAGTTTTGTTTGTTTCGGGGGAGTGTCAGGTTACTGTTTACCGAACTGTGATTATGCCCTTATAAATTAAGCCGCGCATGGTGTCAATGGTGGCATCGCTATTATCATCAAGGATCTTCTGGGCACCATCTACTCCCACTAGTGCCGGAATTTTTAAATTTAAGCTGGTTATGGCTGTATGGGATGTGAGACCTCCTTCCTCTGCGATTATCGCTCCTGCTTTCTTTATAAAAGGAATATAATCCTGGTCTGTGGAGCGGACTACCAGGATATCTCCCGGTTGTATCTTTTTTTTCGCTTCTTGAGGGCTTCGGCAAATTCGTATTTTGCCTGTAACCACACTGCTGCCTATTCCTGTTCCTCTAGCGAGCACTTCTCCGATGCTCGATACTTTTATCAGGTTTGTTTTGTAAGGAATTCCTGCAGTCAAAACTACCAGATCTCCATTTTTAATTAGGCCAACTTCTAGGCTCCGCTCTATCGCTTCTTTAATTATTTCATCAGTGCTGTTTTTTGTGCAACCGACGATTGGTTGAACTCCCCAGACAAGAGCCAATTTTCTGCAAATGTTTTCGTCAGGGCAGGCTGCTATGATCGGGGCCTTTGGCCTGTATTTGGATACCATCCGGGATGTAAAACCAGATTTGGTAGCTGTGATGATCGCGGATGCTTTTAAATCCGCGGCTATTGTGCAAGTTGCATGGGCAATGGCATCAGTTACCGTGTAGGATGCAGAAGCAGAACCTTGTGAACATCTGACGCAGTCAAGAGCCTCCTCTACTCGCCTAGCTATACTTGCCATGAACTGTACCGCTTCCACCGGGTATTTTCCCGAAGCTGTTTCTCCTGATAGCATGATAGCATCAGAACCATCGATAATAGCATTTGCTATATCGCTGGCTTCTGCTCTGGTAGGACGGGGATTGTCGATCATAGACTCCAGCATTTGAGTAGCGGTGATTACCGGTTTGCCAACCTGATTGCATTTGGCGATGATCTTTTTTTGAATGAGCGGTACTTCCTCACAAGGGATTTCCACTCCGAGATCTCCCCGAGCGATCATTACACCGTCCACCACTTTTATAATGTCATTAATTTTTTGAACACCTTCTGCATTCTCTATTTTGGCGATGATGTCGATATTGGCATTTTTTGACTCTAACATTCTTCTGATCATGAGAGCATCTTCGGGGCGCCGCACAAATGAAGCAGCGATAAAATCTACTCCCTGCTCGATCCCAAAGTTGATATCTTCAATATCTTTTTCTGATAGAAAGGGTAGATCTAAAGATATGCCAGGGATATTTACCCCTTTCCGGTTGCTCAGTATTCCGCCGTTGACTACCAGACAGCTTATCTCCTTTTCCTTTGTTTCTATCACTTTTAGTTTGATAGCTCCGTCTGCCAGCAGTACTGTGTTGCCCTCTTTCAGAGCCTGGGGCAACCCATTATAGGAAACAGGTATCAGATTGCTGTCACCGACAACATCTTCTGTGGTCAGGATGACCTTTTCTTCTTCCCGCAGGATTACTTTTCCATCTTTGAAAACTCCAACACGGATTTCAGGCCCCTTTGTGTCCAGCATGATTCCCAAAGTTTTACCCATTTCAGCTGCTATCTGACGGAGAACTGTTATTCGCCTGCTGTGTTCCATATGGCTGCCGTGGGAAAAATTCAACCGGGCAATATCCATCCCGGCTTCTATCAGTTTTTTTACTAATTCAGGTGACTCACACGATGGCCCAATTGTGCAGATTATTTTTGTTTTTTTCATAGTTATCTCCTTCTTTATAATGATCCTCAACATTTGTTTGCACTAATAAAGCAAAATCTTTGCTGCTTCTGTGAGCACTTTTTCTGCCTCTACCAGTTCTTTTATTGGTATAAACTCATCGGTTGTATGAGCCTGTTCCAGGTGGCCTGGACCAAACAGTACACAGTGTGGGTTGCTGGTCAGGGAGGAGATGATTGAAGCATCTGTATAGGCAGGGAAGCCTCCTATCTTTATTTCATTGCCAGTGACAATACGATATGCCTCCTGGAACGCGCCGATGACCGGTGATGAAGGGTTAGCCTCTATAGGAGGGCGGTCATTGTTGATCTGACGGAAGCTAGTCTGTAGCCCAGGGACGGATAGTGTAACGCCATTCAGTACTTTCTCTATTAATTCAGCTGTTCCATGCAATGTCATAGGTGGAACAAGGCGCAGGTCAATTTCTGCGATGCATTCGGCAGGAACAATATTTGTTTTTAATCCTCCCCGGATCTTTGCACAGGTCAGGCTTGGTCTGCCTAAGATAGGGTGGTTATAATTAAGTTTTTGCAGATGTTTTTTTAATGTAGTCAGGAGCAATGACATGCCATAAACAGCGTCAACTCCCTGCTCTGGGTTTCCAGCATGAGCGTTCTTTCCTTTGACACAGATCTCATACCAGACCAAACCTTTATGGAATATGTGCAGTTCATTGCCAGTGGGTTCTGTAGCTACCACCAGAGTGTTGTTATCTATGTAATTTTTTTTAACTAGATCTACAGCGCCCAGCATCCCCGGTCCTTCCTCATCAATGGTTGCACAGACCAGGAAATCATGTTTAGGTTTTTGCCCTGATAAAGCTAAATTAGACAAAGTCATTAAAATTGCTGCCAGACCGCCTTTCATATCTGCAGCTCCCCTGCCGTACAGTTTTCCCTCTTTTATAATGCCGCCAAATGGGTCATAGGTCCAACCGGGACCAGAGGGTACTGTATCCATATGTCCCAGGTATGCCAGGCCACATCTTTTTTCTTCGCCCTTCAAAATACCCAGAACATTGGACCTTCCCGGCAGAACTTCCTCATTGATAACCTCCACTCCAGGCAGGCGGTTCATCCATTTGCTAATATAACTAGCAATTGCCTGCTCGCTGCCTGAGGGGTTTTCACTTGGTATGCGAACCAATTCTCTGGCTAACTCAACAACCTGCAACCTTACTACCTCTTTTCATTCATATATCTAAGTGGAAAATATTCGTTTCAAACTGTTACTATAAGTGAATTGTGGTTGGTGACATCATTTTTGCCCTATTTTTATTATAAGAAAGCTGTGAAACTGAAAATATTATCATTACTAACAAACCGGCCGATATAATAATTTCCTTATTTGTGCACAATGCACTCATAAAAGTGTTTTTTTAGGGAATTGGGCAGAAAGCACAAAAACGGTCAGTAGAGTGGTTATTGTTTTGTTTATAATGTGAATTGTTTTAAGCCGTGTGCCATCTATAATTGAACATGAGAGTATATTTGATTTACACACCCTTTATTTGTTGGCAATGCTGTCAAAACTGCCAAATTTAGTACATTTATTTTAAGCAGTGAAGCAGTTCTGGTAGTAGGTCACAAAAATCTAAACACACTAGTTCAAGGAGGTTAATACTTATGCAGACAAGAGCTTTTCGTGGCCGTGACTTTATCAACACGCTTGAGTTCACCAAAGATGAATTGGAAACAATCCTAGAAACAGCTAAAACTCTAAAACAGGATGTGGCAATGGGTCGGGAGCACCTGCTGCTCAAAAACAAAACCGCATTTTTGATTTTTTATTGCCGTTCAACACGCACCCGGAATAGTTTTGAAACTGGCATGACTCAATTAGGTGGCCATGGCAACTATCTTGATGTAGACAAGATCTACACTCCGGCTGTTGAAGGTGAGGAAAAAGCTTATGTGACTGAGAGAGTTGCTGATACTGCCCGAGTTCTTTCCAGGTTTGGGCATGGTATCGTCATCAGAATCTATGGCGACGCAGTCAAATGGGTTTATGGCGCTGGTAACAAGTACATCCGTGAATTTGCCGAGTGGGCAGATATTCCTGTAATTAACGCAGAAGATGACGTATATCATCCTACACAGTCCTTGGCTGACATGCTAACCATCAAAGAAAAGCTTGGTGACCCCCGTGGCAAAAAACTGGTTGTCAGCTGGGCCTATTCCCCAAGTGTGAAAAAGCCAGTCGCTGTTCCCCAGTGCTTGATGGCAACTGCCAGCAAATTCGGTATGAATATCACCTTTGCTCGTCCGGAAGGTTTTGAGCTTGATCCCATGATTATTGATGCAGTCAAAGAAAATGTAAAGAAATATGGCGGCTCCTTTGAAGAGACAGACTCCATGAAAGATGCCTTCAAAGATGCAGATATCGTTTACCCGAAATCTTGGGCCAGCATGAGATACTTCCCACCGGCAACAGAAGCATTTGATGAGCAAAAACAACGGGAGCTGTTTGACAAGCACAAGGATTGGATTTGCGATGAGGAAATGCTGAAGCTTGCCAAGCCGAATGTCCTTTACATGCACTGCCTCCCCTGCGACCGGGGTTATGAAGTAACAGATGCTGTAGCTGATGGACCTAATTCCGTGATTTTTGATGAGGCTGAAAACAGACTCCATATTCAAAAAGCAATTCTCTCTCTATTCTTGAAATAAATAAGAGAAGGAATGCCTTGTCAATGAGGAAACTAAAAAGGTTTCCTCATTGACAAGGGCCAAATTAATTTAGGGGTGGATCCGGTATGGATTTAAGAATTAGAGAAATTGATGCAAGAGAAATATTGGATTGTCGTGGCAACCCAACTGTGCAAGTGGATGTTATATTAAATGACGGTACTATGGGGCGTGCTGATGTGCCGGCAGGTCGTTCTACTGGTGCAAATGAAGCGAAGGAATTGCGTGATGGTGAGAAGCGGTTTGGAGGGATGGGGGTTAGAAAGGCTGTTGCCAACGTAAAAGAGGTTATCCAACCTGAACTTAAAGGTATGGATGCTTCAAAACAGCGGGAACTTGATGCTGCATTGATCGATCTTGACGGAACTCCTGACAAATCGCGGCTCGGAGCTAACGCTATCCTTGGTGTATCTTTAGCTGCTGCAAGAGCGGCTGCCAATGCCCTGCATATGCCCCTTTATCGATATATTAATATCAATGCCCATGTGCTGCCGGTTCCGTTGCTGAACCTGATCAATGGCGGTAAACATGCGTCCAATGACCTGGAATTCCAAGAGTTCTGCATCTTTCCGGTAGGGGCAGAATCATTCACTGAAGCCATGGAGATTGCAATGGCAGTTTACGAGGAATTGAGAAATATTATTGTAGATAGGTATGGAAAAATAGCTGCGAATGTTGGTGATGAGGGTGGTTTTGCCCCGCCGATTATCAAGGTGCGGGAAGCAATGGATAACCTGGTGCTGGCAGTAGAAAGAACCCCTTACGCGGATAAAATTGTTTATGGTTTGGATTGTGCTGCAACACACCTGTATAACCCGGAGACTAAGAAGTATACCCTTGAGGGTAATGAGCTGACAACAGATGAACTGCTTGCTTTCTATAAAGATTTATTGAAAGATTATCCTATTATGAGCATGGAAGATCCCTTTAGTGAAGATGATGTAGATGGTTTTGTAAGAGCTACCAAGGAACTGCAGATCCAGATTGTTGGCGATGACTTTTTGTGCACCAATCCCAGATTAATCAAGGAACGTGTGCCCCTAGGTGCTAGCAATGCATTGTTACTGAAAGTGAACCAGATCGGTACCCTCTCAGAGGCGCTTGATGCTGCGGAATTAGCATACCGCAATAACTGTGGTGTTATGGTCTCTGAGCGTTCAGGTGAAACAGAGGATCCATTGATTGCCGATCTGGTAGTGGGTATTAATGCAGGACAGATAAAAACTGGAGCAACCATCCGCGGTGAAAGAACAGCGAAGTATAACAGGCTGCTGCAGATCGAGCAGGAATTAGGTTCCCGGGCTGTTTATGCAGGTAGGGATTTTAAGATTCCCTTTTAAGCTAAAGTATGATAAATAGATATGAGGCGGCCGGAGAGCGCGGCCGTTTCATATCACTAACAGCTTTATCGTGAGGCGGAGGAGAGGTAACAAAAATTGAATAAAACAATTGTTATAGCATTGGGAGGCAACTCCCTAATCAGAGATAATGACAAAATAAGCGCTGCTGACCAATTAGAAGTAATTAAAAATAGCTGCAAGCCGATTGTAAAACTTGTTCAGCACGGTTTTAATGTCGTTATTGCTCATGGCAATGGTCCACAGGTTGGCTTTAATCTGCTCAGGTCCGAAGCTGCTCGGGAGCAGGTCCCACCACAGCCCCTTGATGTAGCAGTAGCGGAAACTCAAGGATCAATTGGTTATATGATTCAGCAGGCTCTAAAAAGTGAATATGCCCGCCAGGGAATCAATAAGGATGTTGTTACAGTAGTGACTCAGGTGTTGGTTGAGGCGGATGATCCTGCATTCCTAAAACCTGAAAAACCAATAGGGCCCTTTTACAGCAAAGAGCAGGCAGAAAAGCTGATGAATGAAAAGGGATGGAATATGGTAGAGGATGCTGGGAGGGGATACAGGCGTGTGGTTGCGTCACCCCAACCAGTTAAGATCGTGGAATACCAAGCGATCAGAGCTCTAGTGGATAAAGGGTATACCGTTATAAGCTGTGGTGGTGGAGGAATACCGGTGATCTGTGATTCAGATGAAAGATTGGTAGGTGTAGCAGCGGTGATCGATAAGGACCGGGCTGCCAGTCTGCTAGCGTCTCTTTTGCAGGCTGATCTGCTGGTTATTCCTACAGGTGTCAGCAAAGTATCTTTGAACTACCGCAAACCCAATCAGATTGATCTTGATCACATTTCTTTGGATGAAGCTAAAGCTTACATGGAGCAGGGGCATTTTGCAGCTGGAAGTATGGGGCCGAAGATAGAGGCGGCGATTTCTTTCCTTGAGTCAGGAGGAAGTGAAGCAATAATAACCTTGCCGGAATTGGTTGATGATGCGGTTTTGGGAAATGCCGGTACCCATATCTGTAGCCAAATGAGCAGAAAGAGTTGATGTCTTGGTGTTTGCTATAAATATCTAGGAATATTCAAGGCAGGAGGGGAAAGGATGAGCTATATTAAGAACAGGGAGCGGCTTACCGATCATGGCTGCAGAAAGGCTAGAGAGATTACAGTCGAACTTATTGAAAAGGCATTGGCCAAAGCTGATCCCTATCTTGCGGTGAAGAATCTGATTTCTTTAGAAAATAATATTCTTACTGTTGGAAGCCACACCTTTGATCTCAGCAAAAGCGGAAATATATATGTTGTGGGAGCAGGAAAGGCCACATATCCCATCGCTAAAGCTCTGGAAGAGATCCTGGGAGATAGGATTGATAAGGGTATAGTTATCTGCAAGTATGGCCAGGAAGGCCAGCTTGATAAAATTGATATGCGTATGGCTGCCCATCCAGTTCCTGACGAGGCTGGGCATGCTGCAGCAAAAGACATTTATTCTTTGGCAGAAAATACGAAGCCGGGAGATATCGTATTTGCTGCCTTTACAGGGGGCAGCACTGCTTTGTTGCCATATCCGGTTGATGGTATTAGTCTTGAAGACAAAAAAGTGGCTTTTCAGGTGCTACTCTACAGCGGTTGCAATATTTATGAGATGAATGCAGTGCGCAAACACTTATCCAGGATCAAGGGCGGCAGATTAGCCCAGTTGATTAATCCTGAAGCACATATCATTAATCTGACAGTTTCTGATGTGACCGGTGATGAACTTGACTATATTACTTGCCCTACAGTACCTGACACATCCACATTGGAGATGGCCAGACATACTTTGACTAAATATTCGCTGTGGGATAAAATGCCTGATTCGATTCAGGAATTTCTTAGAACAGCTGGACCTGAGATGGAAACACCTAAAGATCTTTCTGACCACAATATATATAGCTTTATTTTAGTACCGAGCAATGCCGCCTGTATGGGAGCTTATGAGGCTGCAGAGGAAATGGGAATTAAAAACCTGATGATCCTGTCCACGGTTCTTGAAGGCCAAGGACATGAAGTTGGCGGTACCTTTGCTGACATCGCCAGGGAGATACTGAACAGCGGCAATCCTATGAAACCTCCTTGTGTATTGATCGGTGGTGGTGAATCAACAGTAAGTATAGCCGATGAATGTGGCAAAGGTGGCCCAAACCAGGAATTTGCCCTGGGTGCTGCGTTACGGATGGATGGACTGGATAATGTTGTTATTGCCAGTGTTGATACTGATGGTACAGATGGCCCCACAGAGATTGCCGGCGCTATGGTTGACAAATATACACTGGAGCAGGCGCGGAGCCAAGGGATCGACCTTTTTGCTGCTCTGAGAAAACATGATGTATCTGTACCCCTGGATCAGTTGGGTGAAATTATTATTACAGGGGCAACTGGTACGAATGTTAATGACCTTAAGCTATTGGTAGTTGTATAACAAAGGACGGGAATTACTTTTCAGTAATTCCCGTTTTTCCTCCTTTTGAGATAAAGCAGTAAGATTTACAAAAACTGATTGAGCTGAAATTTTGGTGTTTTGTATCCTGACTATATATATTCTGCCAGTTGATATGAAGGGTGGAGATATATGGTAAGTCGCTAAACCCAATTGTATATAGGGGTTGAACCATTTGTTTAAAGTAATTAGCGGTTAACACAAAAAGAGTAAATTTTTTGGCTGGTTGTTTTGTCAAAATATAAAATTGTTTTGTGCTTTTTGTCACTATATAATTTGATCGACTGACAATAAATTTTATGTGGTTATAAAGGGAGGAGGGGCATTTTGGCAGATTTAAAAGTACATTTTGCTGGTATGGAACTGAAGAATCCGCTGATGCTGGCTTCTGCAACCCCGGGTTGGGATGGCCAGCGGCTGAAGGAAGCAGGTCAAGCGGGTTTTGGCGCTGTTATCAGTAAATCAATCAGCCCCAGGGATGCATGGCTTGAACATCCCCGCAATGGACGCATGGTTCTATATCGTGTCGGGAACAAGCCAGTCGGAATGATTAACATGGAGTTGTTCACCACCCAGACAAAAGATGAGTGGTTCAATAAGGAGTTCGCCATTGCAAAAGAAGGTGGAGCTAAGATCTGTGCCAGTATACTGGCGATGCCTGATCCGGAAATAACGGCAGAGATTGTTGAAGAAGTGCAAGAAACTGGGTTAGTGGACTTTTTTGAAATGAATGTATCATGTCCTATGCCCTCTAAAGGTGTAGGTATGCATATCGGCAAGAACGCTAAGACATTATATGAACAAATCAAGGCGGTTAAAAGTGTGGCCAAAATTCCTGTGATGGCTAAGTTTACCCCCGGAGTAAGTGATATTGTTGAAGCTGCCAACGCTGCAGTTGAGGGTGGTGTTGATGCAATAGCCATCAGCAATACTGTGCGTTCTTTTGCCGGTGTGGATATTGAAACCGGCAGGCCAATACTGCGGAGTTATGGTGGGTACAGCGGTCCTGCGATAAAACCGATTACGATGGCTCTCCTCGCAGAAACAGCCCGATCAGTTGATATACCCATTTCAGCTGTAGGCGGTGTCAGCAGCTGGCAGGATGTTGTGGAATACATCATGCTCGGGGCTACCACAGTACAATTGGCTACATCAGTGATGTGGAAGGGTCTGGGCTTGGTTCAGGAAATACTGGACGGTCTGGCTGCTTATATGGATGAAAAGGGATACAAAAGTATTGAAGACTTCAGAGGAAAGGCGCTGCCTTATATCACAACTGTCGAAGAATTATGCCAGGAACCTGCATTGAAGGCAGAGATAAATCAAGATCTATGTACAAACTGTGGAAGATGTCATCGTGCCTGTTTCTATGATGGTGTCAAGTGGGATGAAGATCACACCTGGATCGACCAGGACAATTGTGATGGGTGTGGGCTTTGCGCGCAGTGGTGTCCGAAAGAAGCTATCACTTTAAAGTGATTGTCCCATCTAAGTCAATAAAGACAATTCCAAATGGGAGATGTTTAGCATGAAATACGATTTGATTATTAAGAATGGTCATGTTTTCGCCCCACAGGATTTGGGTATTGTAAGTGTGGCAGTAAAGGGAGGCAAGATCGCAGCACTTGGAGATTTTGACACAGAAGACGCTGAATCTGTGATTGATGCTTCAGGCAAACTTATATTTCCAGGGCTTGTAGAAACCCATGCTCATATGCTATTGCCCCTGGCCGGGACCGTGACAAAAAACGATTTTTATACGGGAACTGTTGCCGGGGCTTTTGGCGGTGTTACCACTCTTATTGATTTTGCTGATCAGAAGAAGGGTAAACTGCCCATGGAGGTAATTCAGGAACGAATGGAGCAGGCCACCGGGAAATGTGTTGTGGATTACAGTTTTCATTGTTCCTTGACCGACATTAATGAGAAAACTCTGGAGCAGATGGCTGATATTGTAGATATGGGGATCACCTCCTTTAAATTTTTCACAATTTATAAAGAAGATGGTTTGTATGTTGATGATGGTGAGATTTTAAGAGCTTTTGAACGGGTCCGAGAACTGGGTGCCTTAGCTACAGTCCATTGCGAAAATGAGGCAATTGTAAGAAGAAGCACAGAAGCACTCATTGCTGCCGGCAAGGAAGCACCGCGTTACTATCCTTTATGCAAGCCTGAGATATCCGAAGTTGAAGCTATTCAGAGAATGATTCTGTTAGCACGCCATGTCGGTGTACCTCTCTTAATTAGGCATGTCTCCAGTGAAGGCGGGGTAAAGGCTATTCGTGAAGCCAAGAAAGCAGGTCAGGTTGTTTATGGTGAAACCTGCCTCGCTTACTTGACATTTACCAGTGATGTTTATCAGCGTGATGATGGACGGAACTTTATTGTCCACCCACCGATTCGAGAAGAGAAAGATAGGCAGGAACTATGGAGAGGTTTGAAGGACGGAACCATTTCTATCATCGGAACCGATGATTGTGCCTTTACAAGGGAACAGAAAAAAATATCTGATGTTTTCTACAAGATCCCGGGTGGCCTGCCGGGTATAGAGGTGCGTCTATCCATAATGTACAATGAAGGGGTGCTGAAAAACGGGATCACAACAGAGCAATTAGTGGAAATAACCAGCACAAACCCTGCCATGGTCTACAACCTATATCCCAAAAAAGGTGCAGTAATGGTTGGGAGTGATGCTGACCTGGTGGTATTTGATCCTAATAAAGAGATGACCATAACCGGAGAAGGGACCCATGATATGGCCGACTGGAGTCCATATGAAGGATGGAAGGTTAAAGGAGTACCACAAGTAACCATCAGTAAGGGTAAAGTCATTGTTAAAGATGGAGAATTTTTTGGGAAAGCCGGCGACGGGGAATTTTTAGCTAGGAATTAACTTCTGTCCAGTCTGCCTACTGAAATAAAGATGCGAGTATACCTATTTGCAACAAGTGGTTCTATCAAATAGTAATTAAGGAGGCTAATAATCATGCAGGAAAAATTAAAAGAACTGATAGCAGACCTAAAAGAAGAGGAAGCTCTTGAACTGGTCAAGGAAATGCTATCTAACGGAACGGACCCGATGGATGTATTGGAAACTTGCAGGACTGCTGTTGAGGTCGTGGGCAAGCGTTTCGAGGAAGGTAAGTATTTTATCCCGGATCTGCTTATGTCTGGAGAAATTATGGAAAATATCTCAAATATCGTGAAACCCCATATCTCTGCGGATACAGAGGAGAAGAAACGTGGCAAGGTGCTCATAGGAACAGTTGAGGGTGACATTCACGATATCGGCAAAAATATAGTCACTTTTATGTTGGAAGTCAATGGCTTTGATGTGCTTGATATTGGGGTTGATGTTCCTCCAGAGGTTTTTGTGGAAAAAATTAAGGAATTCCAGCCTCAAGTTGTCGGGCTTAGTGGGTTGCTGACACTGGCTTTTGATTCCATGAAAAATACCATTGAGGCATTGGAAAACAGCGGTCTAAGGGATAAGGTAAAGATTATGATCGGCGGTAGCCCAACTGATGAACAAGTTGCAAAGTATGTTGGTGCAGATGCCCATGGGAAAGACGCTAATGCAGCAGTTGAACTGTCCCGCCAGTGGACAGAGGGTAATTAGTAATAGAAATTAGATTGGAGGTCCCTAAATGGAAAAAAGTCCTCAGGAACTGTATGAAGAGCGGGAAAAACGTTTTATGGATGCTGTTCAGTTGAAAGTTCCGGATCGGGTACCTATTATTCCATGTCTGGATTTCTTTCCGGCTATATATGCGGGAATCACTTTTGAGGAAGCCATGTACGATTATGATAAAGCATATATGGCATGGAAAAAGACAGCATTGGATCTGGATGCTGATATGTATTGGAACTCCTATATTTCATATCCGGGCAAAGGCCTTGAAGTGTTAGGATATAATCTTCTGAAATGGCCGGGGAAAGGTCTTAAAGCGGATCGTATGTATCAGTTTGTCGAAGGCGAGTACATGAAAGCCAGTGAATATGATGAATTCCTGGCAGATCCTACAGATTTTATGATTAGAACTTACTACCCTCGTGTTTGCAGCGCTATGGCAGGGCTGCAGAAGCTGCCACCGATTCACGGTGGTTATTGGCAGGGGATCTTTGGATTAGTCGGCAGTTTTGGCGATCCGGAGGTTCAGGAGTCACTGAAAGCTCTCATGGAGGCGGGAAATATATTTGCCAAATGGTTCGAGTTTTTAGGTGACTTCAATAAAGAATTGGAAGCCCTCGGATATCCTAATGCATTAGGAGCAGCTACATATGCACCTTATGACATCATCGGGGATACCTTCCGCGGCACCAGAGGTGTTATGCTCGATATGTACAAAAACCCAGAAAAGCTGTTGGCTGCTGTGGATATGGTTACTCCGTGGGCTTTGGAAGCAGGTATCAACGGAGCTAAAGCAAGCGGCAACCCGAGGGTCTGGATTTGGCTGCATAAGGGCTGCGATGGTTTTATGAATGATGAGCAGTTCAAGACCTTCTATTGGCCTGGATTGAAGAAAGTGATTATGGGCCTAATTGAAGCAGACCTGGTCCCCTATGTTTATATAGAGGGGGATTACACATGTCGGTTAGAAACCATTGCTGATGTACCAAAGGGTAAAGTTGTATATCACTTTGAACAGGTTGATATTTATAAAGCCAAAGAAATTCTTGGTGGAGTAGCCTGTATCTCTGGAAATGTACCCAATGCTTTATTGTGTACTGGAACACCAGAGGAAGTGAAAGAATACTGCAAAAAACTGATTGATGTACTGGGCAAAGATGGCGGATACATCATGGATTCAAGTGCATGTATCGATGAGGCCAGACCAGAAAACTTAAAAGCAATGATTGATTTTACAAAAGAATATGGTGTTTACAGTTAAGGTAAAAAAAGCTGAAATTATTGAGGGGCAGCAAATAATTTCACTAAGTTCCCCCCTAGTCTGTCCCTCAATAATACTCTGCAAATTTCTGATCCAGGGGTGAAAAATATAATGCTTATCATCGGAGAAAAATTAAACAGCACAATACCCGCAGTACGCAGAGCAATAGAAGAGAAGGATGTCAAATATATTCAGGAGCTGGCTGTCAAACAGTGTGAAGCTGGTGCTGATTTTATAGATGTAAATACTGCTATGTGTGATGAAGTCCCAGATATGGAATGGATGGTGCGCATAATCCAGGAAGTTGTGGATGTTCCCCTGTGTATAGACAGCACCAATCCCGCAGCCATTGAAAAAGGGTTGCAGGTACATAAAGGTAAGCCCATGATTAACTCTATTTCCATGGAAAAATACCGCTTAGAGGGTATTCTTCCATTGATAAAAGAGCATGATTGCTCTGTGGTTGCTCTTACAACTGATGATAGCGGTATCCCTGATACTGTTGAGGACAGGGTAAGAATAGCTGGTGAGCTGATTGATATTCTTGAAAAAAACAATGTGGATAGAAGTGATATATATGTTGATCCACTTGTTTTGCCGGTAGCTGTAAAGACTGACAACGCGGTAAAGTTTTTTCAAAGCATTGAAGAAATTAAGCAGCACTACAATGTGAAGATTATTTCAGGTCTAAGCAATGTCTCACATTCTCTGCCAAAAAGAAAGGTTATCAACAAATACTTTCTTACAATTTGTATGAGCAAAGGTATGGATGCAGCCATTATGGACCCGTTGGATGGCAGTATTATGACGGCTTTGCTGGCAACAAACCTGCTCCTAAATAAAGATCGGATCTGTCAGAAATATCTTACAGCTTACCGCAATGAGCTGATCCAAGACTAAAGGGGTGTGTTATTAAAGGGGGTGGTTGCTAGAAAACTCAGTAACATCATCTTGTGGCTGGTTGAAGTTGGCTTTTGTAATTTTTGAATTACTAAACTCTTGAAAGGAAGGAGAAACTTAAATGGCTAATGAGAATCAACTGAGGGCGGAACAGTTAAAGGAAGAATTAGCCCGGAAATATCGGCAGCCAAAAGGAGTAGAGCAATTTGGTATTGAAGCTGTACCTCCAGAACTAAAAACTGCTCACTGGTGGGATTTGTTCAATATTATTATTAACTTTCTGATTCAGCCTGGGATGATGGTTATTGCAGGTCTTGCAATAGCTAGTGGTTTACCTTTTTGGGGAGCTGTTGTTACTTCAGTTTCTGGTGTGTTTATTGCATATGTTGCATATGTTGTTATGGCTACCGTTGGTGTCGATTACGGTATACCCGGTCAGGTTGCAACAAGGATGGCATTTGGAATCCAAGGCTCAAAATGGCTACCTTCTTTGGTTAGGGTGCTAGCTTCTATTTATTGGTTTGCCTTTCAAACACTTGCGGGTGCAGCAGGTATTACCGCAATTTTGAACGCAATGTTTGGTCTCAATGTTAGTTTAATTTTAGTTAGTGTTATTTTTGCTATCTTTCAGGCATTAATCGCAATACTAGGTTATGATTCTCTGAAGGTGTTATCTAAGATCGCTTTTCCTGCGAAGATAGTGCTGATAGCCATGATCCTCTATTTGCTCATTAACTATCCGGAACCGAACTTTAATTGGAACAATGTACTTTCATATCCAGGTACAATTGGTTGGCATTGGCCGACTCTAGCTTTGTGGATCAACAGTGTTATTGCTGCTTGGATCTGCATGATCACAGATGCTGCAGATTTTTGTAGATATTCAGCTTCTAGACTTGATATGTGGATAGCTACGGTTGCAGCTGCCTGTGTAGGAACTTTTATATCGGCTTTTGTTGGTGCTTATGCAGCAGCTGCAACCTTAGGAGAGTATACAAATGTTTTTGAGTTAATGCCAGTTATAACGCAAAACGGTGTCATATTGTTCTTTGTCTTGATTGTTATTGTACTTGAAAACTGGTGTATTAATGTTATGAACGTGTACACAGGTGGTTTATCATTCAGTAATATATTCACTAAAATAGGGCGATTCTGGTCAACCATTTTAATTGCTGCAGGAGGCGTAATGCTTTCAGCAGTGCCATCTGTTGTGTATGGGTTTACTGACTATATGGATGTTTTAGGATTCTTGTTTGCACCTATTGCCGGTATTTTGTTGGTTGACTATCTATTTATCAAAAAGACATATATCGATATTGTTGCCCTCTTTAAACCAGATGGAGCATATAGATACACTAATGGGTTTAACTTAGTAGCTGTGGCTCTAACAGCTCTAGGCTTCGTGTTCTATTTGATTGTGCCAGAAGTCTTGATCAAGAACCTGGCCACCCTAGTTGTTGTAGGTATCGCTTACTATTTCGCTATGAAAGCTGTTGCTTCCACAAACGAGACCTATGCCGAAGCTGCTCGGCCAGGAAAACAGTATGATGAGATACCCACGGAAGCTGTGAATCCTACAGTCTAATATAATATTGTATGGAATAGTATACCTGAAAGCAAGCCTGGAAAAGCTGAGGTTTTTCCAGGCTTTGTTTTCCCGGTCTGAATGTTTGCTCAGTGTGGAAAAGTGATAAATAGCACCAAAAAAAAGCTATAATTTTTTTATTGCTTTTTTGCTGTAGGATGAATATAATACAAAAAAAATAAGCTAAAACCAGTGAAGGAGAAAAGTAGGCTAGTCCCAGTTCCTCAGGGAGGGGATGTCACCGACTGTAAGCATCCCTGGAATATGGCTAGTTGAAGTTCTCTCTGGAGGTGTCTGCTGAAACCGCATCAGCGGCAAGTAGGTTCGAACGTTATCTCCCGACGTTATACGGGAGGGGGTATCGGAATGATTTCTTGTACTCTTAAGGAGTGGGCGCGTTTTATAACGCGCCAATCAGGGTGGTAACGCGGAAAGCATCAGCTTCTCGTCCCTTTAGGGAGGAGAAGCTTTTTTATTAGCAGAGTCGTACCATCCAGTAGAATCATTCCCGTACCTTGATGAGTGGGCCTGATGGCCAAAAAGGGTGGTACCGCGAAAAGCCCCGCCGCTTTCGTCCCTTTTCGGGAGCGGCGGTTTTTTTATCTGATATGAAGGGGGTTATGAGTATGGTAGTTGTGATGAAGTTAACAGCAAAACCTGAGGAAATAGCTGCGGTTAAGCAGAGATTGGAAGAGGCCGGTTTCCAGGCGCATTTTATCCATGGAGTGAAGCGCTTGGTGATCGGTGCGGTAGGTGATAGGAGGGTGATCGACTCTTTAGGGTTGGTTGCTTTACCCGGGGTGGAAAAGGTAGTGCCGATTATGAAACCCTATAAACTGGTGAGCCGTGAGGTGAAAGGTGAAAACAGTTTGATCAAAGTGAAAGATGCTGTGTTTGGAGGCAGAGAGTTGGTGGTTATAGCAGGGCCTTGTGCTGTGGAAAGCCGGGAGCAGTTGTTTGCCGCTGCTCAAAGTGTTGCTGCTGCTGGGGCCAAGGTTTTGCGCGGTGGTGCCTTTAAACCCAGGACATCACCTTACAGCTTCCAGGGCCTCGGAGAAAAGGGGCTGCAGTTGCTAGCTGAGGCAGCTCAGCTGACCGGTTTAGCTGTTGTTTCTGAGGTGCTGGATGAGCCTAGTTTGGAGATGGCTCTGGAGTATGTTGATATTGTTCAGGTAGGAGCAAGAAATATGCAGAACTTCAGACTTCTGCAGTCTGTGGGAAGATGTAATAAACCGGTGTTGTTGAAGCGCGGTTTTTCAGCAACCATCGATGAGTGGCTGATGGCAGCAGAATATATATTATCGGAAGGAAATGAACAGGTTATACTCTGTGAACGCGGTATTCGCACCTTTGAAACCGCTACACGCAACACCCTTGATTTGAGCGCTGTCTCCCTGGTAAAAGAGCTGTCCCATCTACCGGTGATAGCCGATCCCAGCCATGCCACAGGGAACAGTAGACTGGTGATTCCTATGTCCAAGGCGGCGGTGGCAGCTGGGGCAGATGGATTGCTTGTTGAAGTTCACCCGGATCCTGCCCGTGCATTATGTGATGGTCCACAGTCTCTTTCTACTGAGGATTTTCAACTGATGATGGAAGAACTGCAAGGGATAGCAACTGCTATGGGGCGTGATCTTTAATGGGAAGCAGTATCTGTTTGGGTTATCTGGGACCAAAGGGGACCTTTTCGGAGATTGCTTCTCACCAGTACTCTCAAGGAAAAGGTTGGCATTTGGTAGAGTGCAACTCACTGGAAGATATCATCAATGGGGTTGTTTCCGGTATGCTGGATAAAGGGATAGTCCCTGTGGAAAACTCTACAGAGGGTTCGGTGGGTCTTGTTTATGATCTGCTGGCATGTTCTTGTAATATGGCAATAGAAGGGGAAATAATTGTGCCTGTGATTCACAGTCTGCTGGCCCGGTCGAAAGTTTCTATAGAGAAGATCGAGAAGGTTTTCTCCCACCCTCAGGCCCTTGCCCAATGCCGAAACTTTCTGCGTAAAAATCTTCCTCATGTCTGCTGGCAGGAATGCACCAGCACAGCAGCCGCGGCTATGCTAGTGGCTGAAAGTGAACAACCTTGGGCAGCACTTGCGCCTGCAACTGCAGCTGCAGTATATGGCCTTGAAGTGCTCATTCCACAGGCAAATGACTATCCGAATAACATGACGCGTTTTTTTGCTATCGGTCGAGAGCAGTTGCCATCTAGAAGTATCAGCTGTAAAACATCGCTGGTTTTTGGTGTTTGTGACCGGCCGGGGGCATTGTATCTTGTGCTTCGGGAATTTGCCCTGCGCGGTATTAACCTGACCCGCATCGAATCCAGACCTGCGAAAAATAAACTGGGTGAATATATTTTCTTTCTTGATTTTCTTGGGTCAACTGCTGATCCGCTAGTTCAAGATCTGTTGTGTAATCTTTCAAAGATAACAACATATCTTAAACTACTGGGTTCCTATCCTGCGGCAGAGTAGAGATTTAAACCCTGGTCAACATATAAATGTTTCCAGGGTTCATTTTCTTATTTGGAGTAATCTGCTTCAGATAATATAAATTGACATTCAATTTTTGTCGCAGTAAAGTAATAATGGCAAAGAAATAGGAATAATTCTTAACTAGGAGGAATACCATGATACCGGGGGAATTTATCGAACACCTTAAAAGGGTGGGTGTGAGGCTGACACCACAGCGCCAGGAAATATTACAGGTTCTATGGGAGAGGGCACAGGCAGGCGGCCAACCTGTCAATGCTGAAGAGGTTATGAAATGTGTCAGATCCCGTTACCCTGGTATCAGTTTAGATACAGTATACCGGACCCTGGCTACCTTTACTAGAAAGGGTATTGTTAACGAACTGCAGTTTAAAGACCAATCACGGCGTTATGAACTGGTTATTCAGGGGGAACATCACCACCATCTTGTTTGCTTAGGATGCGGCTATGTTAGAGAAATAGCATATTGTCCTGTAGATATTATAGAGCGGGTAAAGGAGTGTTACTCGGATTTTAAAATTGAGGATCATAGTTTTACCATCTATGGATACTGTGCTCAGTGCCGGGAAGATTAATTATGGAGGACAAACAGAGATATGGGTAAGTGGAGGAATTCTCTGAAAATATGTAGCTGTTTGATGGTGTTCATTTTTATTGCGGTTCTACTCAGCGGCTGTCAGCAGGCAGAGCCCACTGCAGAAGATGGGGAATCAAAACTGCAGCTTGCAGTAACAATCTATCCACTGGCTGAATTCGCTCGGGGGATAGTAGGTGATCGGGCAACAGTCACCCAAATCATACCTCCTGGAAGTGAACCACATCACTGGGAACCTGCACCCTCAGATATGAAGCGAATTTATGAGGCTGACCTTTTTATTTACCATGGTGCGGGAATGGAGTTATGGGCTAATAAAATTCTCCCAGAATTGAAAGACCGAGAAGTAAAAGTAATTAAGGCTACAGAAGGGCTTCCTCTTCTCACCTTTGCAGAAGAAGAAAAAGTTGGAATCACGAACTTTCTGCGAGCAAATAGATCTGAGGGTTTGCAAGAAGGGGAACTTGAAGGAGTATTTGATCCACATGTCTGGCTGGACCCTGTGCTGGCCAAAGATATGGTATCTTTCATGGCAGAAGAAATTGCGGCGGTTGATAGGGAGAACGCTAGCTATTACTTGCATAATGCCCAGTTGCTGTTTGATACGCTAGATCAGCTGGACAAGGAATACACAACAGCAGTTGCTCAGTTTCCGAACAGAGATATTGTGGTTTCCCATGCTGCTTTTGGCTACTTGGCAAACCGTTATGGTCTCTGCCAAATACCAGTTCTGGGTATAACCCCGGAGCAGGAACCTGATGCCGCAACTCTGGCACGAATAATTGATTTTTCTCGTCAACACAATATTAAGTATATATTCTATGAAGCCACTAGCAGCCCACGGATTGCTGAGACCATCGCCCAGGAAATCGGAGTAGAAACACTGGTACTCCATCCCATCGGGGCTTTGACAGAGAAGGATATCAATAAAGGCTTTGATTATTTTGATTTGATGCGCCAGAATCTTGAGAATTTGAAAAAAGCGCTAGCTGAATAAGGAAGGAACCTGAGAAAATGAAAGTGATCGAGCTTCAGAACATCTATTTCTCCTACAGTGATAGAGTTATTTTAGAAGATATTAATTTAGCAGTAGAAAAAGGGGAGTACCTGGCGTTGATCGGCCCCAATGGCTCAGGGAAAACAACTTTGGTGAAGCTGATCCTAGGGCTTATGGAGCCTGTTTGTGGGAAAGTGCTGGTTTTCGGAACTCCTTTGAAGCAGTTCAAAGATTGGCATAGGTTGGGATATGTTCCCCAGCGGGCAGTTCTTAATAATGGCTTCCCGGTGACTGTTAGAGAGGCTGCGGCTGCTGGGCGTTTCGGCAGGATTGGACTCTGCCGGAAGCTGAAAAGGGAAGATTGGGAGGCGGTTGAAGAAGCCTTGGAAATGGTGGGGCTTCTTTCATTACAGCATAAGCCGCTCCTGGAGCTGTCCGGAGGCCAGCAGCAGCGTGTCTTTATAGCCAGAGCACTGGCTGGCCATCCTGATATATTAATTTTGGATGAGCCTCAGGTAGGGCTCGATGACCGTTATCTTTACGATTTTTATTGTTTGCTGAAGCAGCTCAAAAAAGAGCGGGCTATCACTATTTTTATTGTTTCCCATGATATCGGTGAGATAGGTTCCTGGGCTGACAGGATTATCTGCCTCAACAAAAAAGTGCTCTACCAAGGGACACCGCGGGAGGTATTGAATCCAGCTAAACTCAAAGATGTTTATGGAATGAACCTTTATGCTGCCAATTAACTGCAGGGCATCCTGACCTTGTCACATTTAGAAAAAGGAGAACAACTGTTGATGGATATGCTGCACTATGATTTTATGATTCGTGCTCTGTTCGCAGGTCTTATAACAGGGCTGATCTGCCCTGCTTTAGGCGTTTTTCTGGTGCTGCGCCGCTATTCATTTATGGCTGATACCCTTGCTCACATTTCTCTGGCTGGGGTTGCCTTTGGGCTTTTGATCGGGGTTGCTGCTGAATTTTCACTTTTATTTACCCTGGGGGTAGCTACTGTTGGGGCATTGATAGCGGATTACCTAAGAGTGCGCTCCCGGCTTTCAGCTGATGCACTGCTGGCTCTGGTGATGAGTGCTGGGCTTGCCCTAGCTGTTGTTTTCTTTGGATTGTCTAGAGGGGGAGCTTTGGATATCACCTCTTATCTTTTCGGTAGTTTGATGACCGTCAGTGCTGCTGATCTCTGGTTGATATTAATTGTAGGGACAATTGTGCTCTTATTTTTGATTTTCATGGCAAAGGAGATGTACTTTATTTGTTCAGATGAAGAAGCCGCCCGGGTGTCAGGGTTGCCTGTTGATTTGCTCAACCGCATCTTTATATTATTAGTAGCTATGACCGTTGCTGTCAGTCTCAGAGTAGTAGGCACCCTGCTGGTTGGGGCTTTAATGGTGATCCCGGTGTTGACTTCCCTAATTGTGGGGCGTAGTTTCCGTCAGGTGGTTTATCTATCCCTTGCTCTGGGAGTGCTGTCCAGTTTGTTAGGACTAACTGCTTCATACCAGTTCGGTTTGGCTGCTGGAGGCTGTGTTGTACTGGTTGCACTCGCCTTTTTTATTGTGAGTTATGGGATCAAACAACTGTTCACCCTTTTCAAAAAGCGCTGGGTTGTTAAAAATGGATAACAATAGTGTTTTTAGTGGGGCTTTTTTGTGTTGCCTCGAGGTGTAGCAATAATTATAAACCTTTGTCCGCTATGGCTGCCATGAGTTTGGTAGTCCATGTTTTCATTTTCCAGCAGGGCTAAAATTCTATCTGTTTCATGGGCATCTGCCGCTTCTAAATTCAGCAGCAGGTGATCCCCAGGCTCCATTTTTGATGTTGCTGCTTTGATGATTTCTATATCCCCGGTGCCGATTGTTGGCCCCAGATCGATACTGATCTCCCGCATCTTTTTCCCCTTTCTGTTATGTCGAAACTAACTGATACAGGTTTATTATCTGCTGTAGAGGAGGAAATATTCTAGGTAACAGTCACTACATGGGTGGCACAGGAAAGGCAGGGGTCAAAGGACCTGATGATGCGCCCCAATACGGTCTCTGCAGGGACATGAGGCGGTATTTCTGTGTTGATCAGTGCGTTCTCCACAGGGCCATGTTTTCCTAGCTGATCTTTTGGTGAAAAGTTCCATGCTGTTGGTGTTATAACATCGTATTTACTAATTTGTTCCCCTGCTAGTATCACTTTGTGAAGAAGTGCTCCCCGCATGGCATCGGTAATAGATACAGCACTGTTTCTAACCGGTGTTTTTTTATGGTTGAATGGTGGTGGTCCTGGTTTCAGCCTTAACAGCCATTCTTCCATCAGATCAGCGATCAAAGCGGTCTCCAGGGAGCGGGCGGTAATGCGATCCATGGTGCTTGTTGATCCATGATATTTGCCATTGATCAGCATCCTGGCCAGGGGCCCTACCTCAAAGAACTCTCCATCATATTTAGCTGTTTTCACCCAGGTGTAGCCTCCCGGTTTTCTGGGATCGGGTATTGGTTCACCTGTTTCGACCTGTTTAAACCAACTGCTGGTTACCTCTTCACTGATCAGTTCCGGCTGTAGGGGTTTGATCCGGCCATTAACTAAAACTCCGCTCTCCCATAGCACTCTCTCATTTTTTGGCCCGAAGCGGAACAGCCCAAAGGAAAGGAGGCGGGGTGGGGTTTTCCCGATGGTAAAGTAATCATTGTAAGTATGGGCAATAATTTCAGTATCAGGCAGCATTCGGCTGTGGATAAACTCCTTTATTGATGAGAGCAGTGCCAGGGCTCTATTGATCTTGTCAGCAGTAGGCGCAGCAGTGACACCCCCAAAGAGAAAACTGTGCTGATGGGGTGCTTTTCCTCCGAAAAGCGCCAGTATTTCGTGGCATCTCTGGGATGCTTTTGCAGCCTCAAAGTAGTTTTCTGCGATGGACCTGTTTTGTTTTTCATCCAGTCTTAAGTCTGCTTTATTCTGCCCGTGAAAAGGAGGATGGCTAGGCATTCTCACGTAGTCCGGAATACTGAATATATAAAAGTGTCTGATGTGATTCTGTAAAAAATCGGCAGCGAACATAATATTGCGCAGGTATTGGGCGTTTTCGCTGATTTCATTGTCATAGATTTTGTCAACAAGGTAGCTGGATACTGCCCCATGTGCCAGCGAACAGATGCCGCAGATGCGCTGTGTCAAGTAAACGGCATCTGTAATCTGCCTGCCTTTCATGATCCATTCAAAACCGCGAAAAAAAGTTGAACTGGCTTTAGCTTCCCTTACCACACCTTCTTCCAGAAAAACATCTACAGATAAAAGGCCGCTTAAACGTGTTACAGGGCTGAAAATAAAGCGCTTTTTATTCATTATTTTTACCTCCTGTTTGTGGTCCCAGTTCATTTGCGCCTTTTTGCGGCATCGGAGTGAAAAAGGGAGTAGAGCCATCAGGAAAATCACGATTGGTGCAGCCGATACAGGGGGTACTGGCTTTGACAGGCCAGTTTATATGGTCGATCCACTGCCTGTATGGACAGTCAGCAAAGGTTCTCGGTCCCATGCAGCCTTGTGAAAACATACATCTGATGTCTCCCAGGCTATCAGCCAGATCTCCCGTGTCAAAGTAAGACCGCCGCTGGCAGTGCCTGTGTATTGTAAAGCCGTAAAAAAGCACAGGTCGCCCCTGATCATCCAGTTCCGGCCTACCATATAAAAGAAGGTGAGCCAGGGTTCCTACCAACCAGTCGGGATTGACAGGGCATCCGCTAACCCTGATTACTTCCCGGGGCAAAACCGCTTGAACACTCATACTGCCGGTGATGTTTGGACGAGCAGCAGAAGGTCCGCCAAAACTGGCACAGGTACCTGCTGCTATAACATATTTTGCTGTCTTACCCAGTTCTGTTACTGCTTCCAGTGCTGTGACATTGCCTTGCTTTGTTTTGTAGATTATGTTATAGAGGCCATTGTCACGGACAGGTATGGCCCCTTCCACCACAAGGGTATAATGACCAGCATATTTTTTTACTGCCTGTTCCAACAAAAATACAGCATCCTTTCCTTGGGCAGCCATCATTGTGTTGCTGTAGAGAAGGTCGATTAAATTATCAAATATCTGCCCTAGGTAGGGGAAGGTTGAATTCATGAAAGAAATATTGTTGTCACCGCTGTCATTTGTTTCTATCCAGATGACAGGCAGTTTTTCTTTGCAATGTTCTTTTACAAAGGGCAAAAGTTTCTGTATGAAGTTCCCCGAGGAAACTGCATCATTAACCATCTGCTCAAATACCTTCTTGCCCATAAAAATGTCCTCCATAATATCCACAGTAAGGTTTACATAACTCTAATAACAATAGTGTTTTCTTTGGTATAAACTATATTACTCATTTGGTAATTGATGGGTGAGTTATAAAGGGTTTATTATTTATTTTGCTTACAAAACAGAAGTGGGGAAGGATATCATAATAGTGTGTCGAAACAATATATTATGAAAATGACACCATGGAGGTGTTCTTCCTTTCAGGATGAAAGGTGCACTCTTGAGGTGTCTATTTTCTATATTAGGGGGGAATTAAACATGTGTCGGGAAAAAACTGATTGGGAAAAGGCAATGGAGTTTCATGGCCATGTCTGTCTTGGCCTTGCTTTCGGATACAGGGCTGCTAAAGCAGGGATGGATTTGATTGAGGCTAAAAGAGCCCCAGATGAAGAAGTGGTGGTCATAACTGAGACCGATAACTGTGGTGTTGATGCGGTCCAGGTTGTAACAGGCTGTACAATGGGGAAGGGCAACCTTATTTTTAAAGATTATGGGAAAAATGCTTATACCTTCGTCTGCCGGGATACAGGAAAAGCGGTTCGGATCGTAGTGACACCCAATGAGCAGTTGTTTCCTGAGGAGTTTGTAACTTTAAGGGATCGCTGGCGCAGTGGTGAGCTGACCCCGGAAGATCAAGAAAAGATGAAAAAGCTGCAGCTCAAGGTGGTCTCTGATATACTGCAGGCTCCACAGGATGAACTGCTGCAGGTGCAGGAAATCGAAGTGGACCTGCCTGAGAAAGCACGAATCTTTAATTCAGTGCCTTGTGCCAAGTGTGGTGAAATGGTGATGGAACCCAGGGCAAGGGTGAGAGATGGGAAGTTTGTCTGTATTCCTTGTAGTGAGAGTTATACTTCGCGCATTTCAGGGTAATATCACCCGTTCCTGACCGGTATAAATAGTGAGCCGTTTTCCCCGTACAAAACCCAGAACAGTGATGTTCAGCTTCTCAGCCAGCTGTAAAGCTCGATCTGTGGGTGCCGAACGGGAGATCAGGACCGGCACCCCCATACGAGCTACCTTAAGCACTATCTCTGTAGAAATACGGCCGCTGTAGATAATCATTTTATCATCCCTCGATATTCCCTCCAGGAAACACTGGCCGTGGATTTTATCCAGGGTGTTGTGGCGGCCGATATCCTCTTGAAAAATCAAGATCTCTTCCCCTTTGGCCAGGGCAGCGTTATGGACTCCACCTGTGCGCTGAAAGAGCCGTGACCTTTTCTCTAATTGATTGGCAAGATTTAGTGCTGTTTCCACACTTACTTGTAAATGCGATCCAATTGGCGGAGGCAAGCTGATCCCCCCAGCTGAAACAGTGGTTCCACTGCCCCCTGCACTGGGGGTAACGCGGCGTTTTACAGTTAATCGATCAGCAATAGAAAAAGCGGATCTGCTCTTAACATAAACCGCTCCCTGCTTTGGATTCAGCTCCACTGAAATGATATCTTCCCTCTTTTTTAAAAGCCCCTCAGCACAGAGAAAACCTACTGCCAGATATTTTTGGTCCCGGGGCGAACAGACCAGTGTGGCCACCTCAGTTAAATTGATGTAAACGGTCAGGGTCGTTTCTCTGACTATTAAATCTTCTTTATGCCGTACACAGCCATCATCGATTTTGATGATACTGCGTGATACGGTCAGCTCTGGATAATTATTTTCCATATCAAAGGACTCCTTCCCCCAAATCCCCACTGCTGTAAACGATCTCTCCGTTCACCAAAACCAACTCCACCCTGCTGCGCCAGTCAAAGGGGTGGCCGCTGAGAATTATGATATCTGCATCTTTTCCCGGTTCAAGGCTTCCTACCCGGTCTGCTATACCTAAAATCTGGGCGGGGTTGATGGTAATGGCTTTCAGTGCATCATCCTCATCCATTCCACCTTTTACTGCCAGTGCTGCCAGCAGAGGAAGGTATTGAATGGGAACAATGGGGTGGTCAGTGATGATGGCTACTTTGATGCCGGCTTTTGCTAAAATACCTGCTGTTTTGAGGCTGCTGTCCTTCAGCTCCACCTTGGCCCTGGAGACCAATGTGGGGCCAACAACAGCCGGTATATTTCTTTTTTTAAGTTCTTCGGCTATTTTATGTGCTTCAGTAGCATGCTGTAAAATAACCTTTAAATTAAATTCATCAGCTATTCTTAGCCCTGTGAGGATGTCATCAGCCCGGTGAGCGTGTATCAGTAATGGGATCTCACGGTTAATAACCGGGAGCATTGCTTCCATTTTCAGATCACGGTCCGGGAGTTTATCAGGATCCTTTTTGCCCATTCTGATTTTATCTGCATAGTTATTAGCAGCGACCAGTGTTTCACGCAGCAATGCAGCTGTTGCCATACGGGTGGCAGGCATCTTTTTTTTAGTTCCATAAACCCGTTTTGGGTTTTCACCAAAAGCTGCTTTGAGGCCTGCCGGATTTTTCATGACAGCCTGATCAACAGTTTTGGCTGAGGTTTTCAGTACTACACTTGATCCGCCGATCACATTGGCGCTTCCCGGCCCGGTCATCACAGTGGTCACACCGCCCTGTAGGGCATCGGTAAATGCCAAATCCTCCATATTAACCGCATCTATGGCACGCAGGTGGGGGGTTACCGGCTCTGATATTTCGTTGGTGTCATCCCCCTCAGCGTATATTTCCTCATAGATGCCAATATGGGTATGGGCATCGATAAATCCCGGTAAAACATATTTTCCGGACACATCGATGACCCGGGCTCCATCAACTGGAACCGGCTCCTGATAGAGGGCAGATATCTTTTGTTGTTCCACCACAACAGTGCCCTTTTCAAAAATTTGTCCCGCCATGGTTAATATTTTCCCATTGGTAAGTGCCAGCAAGTGACGATCCTCCTATATTTTAATAAATTCCCAGGCAGTAAAAACTGCCTGGGTAGTCGAATATCTAATATTCCTCTTTCTTTATTAGACTCCTTAAGAGTGATAGATTGTCCATATCTTCCTTCAAATCAGTCCCCTTAGGGGTTTCCAAGAGCATAGGCAGGGGGTTGAGCAGCGGATTGTTGACAAGCCAGCGAAAACCTTCCAATCCGATCTGTCCCATGCCTATGTGTTCATGGCGATCACGGTGTGATCCCAGTTCAGCCTTGGAGTCATTGACATGAATTGCTTTGAGCTTATCGAAACCGATAAACTCATCAAACTCTCGAAAGGTTTTTTCACAGGCCTCTGCTGTGCGCAGATCATAGCCGGCAGCAAAGATATGACAGGTGTCCAGACAGACCCCTAACCGTTCTGGATAAAAGCAGTTGCTGATCAGTTCAGCCAAATGCTCAAAGCGCCCCCCTAAAACAGAGCCCTGTCCGGCAGTGGTCTCTAAGAGCAGCATCACCTGGGAGTTTTCAGTCTGTTTAATAATTTCATTAAGTGCATTGGTGATGCGGGCAAGCCCTACCTCTTCACCTGCTCCCGAGTGTGCACCTGGGTGCATCACAAGATAGGGGATCCCTAGAGAGCTGCAGCGTTCCACCTCAACTACCATAGCCTCCAGAGATTTTAACCAGAGATCCTCATCAGGGGAGGCCAGATTGATCAAATATGAGTTGTGAGCCACCACAGGCTCAATCCCTGTTTCTCTAAGGGCCTGCTGAAAATCGCTGATATCTTTTTCGGTAAGGTCTTTAGCTTTCCACCTGTTGGCATTTTTGACGAATAGCTGAATAGTGTCACAACCGGCTTTTTGCCCCCGCCAGACAGCTTGATCCAAACCACCGGCGATTGACATATGTGCCCCAAATGGCACAAACGCCACCTTCTTTCAATGAAAATAAAACTATTTTTCTACTTGTGTTAATGCATCATCTAAAGCAGTGATCATTTCATCCACATTCTCTTTATTAATAACCAAGGGCGGCTGGAAAGCCAGGACATTCCTGGAGCGACCGTTCTTGCCGATGATGATCCCTTTGTTTTTCATAATCTCCAGGATTCTGTCAACCTCTTCAGCTGCAGGCTCTTTGCCCTCTTTGACCAGTTCTGCACCCTGCATCAGGCCGATTCCCCGCACATCACCGATTAATGGGTGCTTGTCCTGCAGTTCCAGCAGTTTTTCCCTAAGATAGGAACCCAGTTCTGCAGCGTTTTGGATAAGCCCTTCTTTTTCAATAACCTCAAGTGTGGCAAGTCCGGCTGTCATAGAGACCGGGTTACCCCCTAAGGTGGAGGCACCAGGGCGTGTATACTTGTCCGCTATCTCCGGACGGGAGGTGAAAACACCGATCGGCACACCATTACCCAGGGCCTTGGCCATGGTCATAATATCAGGTTCTACACCCCAGTTTTCGATGGCAAACCATTTTCCGGTGCGTCCGAATCCGGTCTGCACCTCATCGATGATCAATAAGATTCCATACTCTTCAAGGATCTCCTTTAAACGCGTGAAGTATTCAGCTGGCGGGGTGATGATCCCTGCATTCCCCTGTATGGGCTCAGCGATCAGTGCAGCCACTTCACCTGAGGTAGATGTTTCGATCACCCGGCGCACCTGTTCAGCACAGGCCAGGTCACAGGCTGGATAGCTAAGGTTCAAAGGACAGCGGTAGCAGTAGGCATTGGGTGCGAAGGAGATTCCTCCGGCTGGTGTGGGGTCAGTGCGCCAGAAACGCATCCCTGTCAAGCTCATGGTCAGATAGGTACGGCCATGGAGCCCACCTTCCAGCGCCAAGAGCTCACTCCTGCCTGTGGCTATTTTTGCCAGCAGGATAGCCCCTTCATTGGCCTCAGTGCCGCTGTTGCAGAAAAAGCTTTTCTTCAACCTGCCCGGTGTAATCTGTGCCAGCTTTTCTGCCAGTTCCAGCATGGGCTGGGTGAGATAAATATTGCACACATGCTGTAAGGTTTTGACCTGCTGGCAGATACGCTCAGTGATTTCCGGGTGGCAGTGTCCGGCATTGATTACCGAAACACCGGCATAAAAATCCAGATACTTCTTCCCAGTGCTGTCATAGAGATACTGTCCTTCCCCTCTTACCATCTGTGGGGGTTCCTGATAGAAATGGTAGAGGCAGGGTATGATATACTCCTTCTTCTTTTTGATGATCTCTTCTGGCCCCCAGTATTTTGTCATTGTTTTTCACTCTCCTTTTGATTTTCCCCGGCTTTTACACCTGTTGTATAAGGACCAGTGCCAAAAGGCACATTTCTGATCTCAGTCAGCTGCTGCCAACTGGATTCCTCAAATGTATAGTTATCAACATCTTCCCAAAGTTTGTCCAGCTCTTTTCTGTAAATCTTGGTGACTGCCGCTGTTTCATCTGCATTGTATAATGGTATCTCCAAACGCAGGCTGGCAAACCCTGCCCCGTAAAAAGAGCGAAGGTAGGGAAGCAGGGCTAGTTCATTGGCCAGGTAAATATGGTTTCTGCAGTCCTGGTCAATCTCCAAGATGTGCACCTGTCCTGCGGTGTCTCTCAGGCCATAGTTCCGCTCATGACAGAGTGCACCGCAAAACTGGTATCTTGTTTTTCCTTTTAACAGAGCTGCCGGAAGACAGTGGTCGCTGACCATGGTAGGGAGTAAGCCGTGAATCACCGCTTCCATAGGAAGGTGTTCACCTGGCATTGCTAAGATTTCTTCACAGCAGAACTCCAGGGGTGCTGTAATCATTGCCACACGATAATCTTTGAGCAGTTTTACTGCTTCCTGGTTGGCAATATTGCAGGAGTAGTCAGCGTAAAGGGGTAGAGCTGTGTCCTGAAAGGTTGCATAAATGGTCCCCAGATTTGTAACCAGCACACCGTCAGGGTCTAATTCCTGTATCTGTTTGAGGAAAAGAAGTGTTCTATCCATTTCCCAGGGCATGGTGATGCGCGGCAGCCCGATCACTACACGCTTCCCCAGCTCACGGGCTCTGGATACTATCTCAGGGTAGTCGGCGAACTCCCAGGGCTTATCCTGTGAGCGAAAGGACTCTCCGCTGGTATAAAGGAGGTCAGCACCATTATCTAAAGCGGCCAGAGCTGCTGATTTGCTCCCAACTTTTACAGCCAGCAGCGGTTTAGCTGTGTTTTTTGTTTCTTTGGGCAAAGGTAAAGGTGAATCTTTTATATTGTCAGCTGTGATTTCCGGTTCCCTGATAGCTTTACTGAAAAAGCGGGGTTCCCGCTCACCTGTATAGCCAACTGAATCAATACCTGGATTGCCGAAGGCATAAAGAGGGCTGAAATCCCGCACCCGCATCTTTTCCAGCTCATGGAAATCATCCCAGTCCATTGTGTAGCCTACTGGGTCTTGATAATAGCGATCCAGTGCCCGCCTGTAAAAGCCTACCAGAGCTGCTAAATAATCAGCTTCGCGCATCCGCCCCTCCAGCTTCAGGGAGCAGATCCCGGAAGAGATTACTTCTGGCAGGTAGGGGAGCAGGCACATATCTTTCACCGCCAAAAAATAAGGGCCAGGTACTTTCACCGGGATTAACTCGCCGCTTTCCCGGTTTACCAGGTCGAAGGCCCAACGGCAGGGCTTCATACAGCGGCCCCGGTTGCTGCTTTTGCCGAAGAGCATCCCACTGTGATAGCACTGGCTGCTCTGGGCAAAACACATATCTCCATGGGTGAAGTATTCCAGTTCCAGGGAGGTCCTGGTCTTCATCAGTTTTATGTCATCAAGGGTCAACTCCCTCCCTAGGATCACCCTGCTGATCCCTAACCCCTCCAGCATTTTTAAACCCTCAAGGTTGTGGGCGTTCATCATCACACTGCTGTGCAGGGGTATAGTCAGACCCATATCTTTAGCGATTTTTACAACTCCCAGGTCCTGCACGATCAGCGCGTCTACAGCGATTTCCTCAAGGAAAGAAAGATAGCTGGAGAGTTCCCGCATTTCTGTATCTGTTAACAGATTGTTGACCGTCACATAGATTTTGACTCCTTTCTCGTGGGCATAATCTGCAGCAGCTTTCAGTTCATCTTCAGTAAAATTGTAATCTTTCCGGTGCAGGCGCATATTAAACTTCTTGCCGCCCAGATAGACGGCATCTGCCCCTGCTCCGATTACAGCTTCCAACACATCCCATTTTCCTGCAGGTGCCAGAAGTTCCACTCTGGCTGACTTACTGATTTTTTCCATCGGCTATTCTCCCTTTTTAAATATGAATAAAAACATCCAAAACAGTAAAGACCAACAGGGTGACACCGATGATTTGGTTTGCTGTATAAGCAGCGGTTGTTACCCTGTTTAGGTCATCTGGTTTTACTATCAAATGCTCCCAAAAAAGAAGCACACTTACCGCAGCTATACCCAGATAATAAAAAAGGCCGGGGACAGCATGAGGTGGTGCGGAAAAGACAGGCACTAGGAGTAGAAATAAGATCACAGCCAGGTGTAGGGCTTTAGCGATATTCAATGCTGCAGGGATCCCGAACCGGGCGGGAATCGCATAAATCCCTGTTTTTCTATCAAATTCGGTGTCCAGTGTGCCGTAAATAATATCAAATCCTGCTACCCAGCACATCACTGCCGCACTCAACAGCATAGGGGGTAGTGCAAAGCTCCCGGTAACCGCTATCCAACTAGCTGTAGGAGCGATTCCACAGGCAAAACCCAGTACCAGGTGGCAAGCCCAGGTAAATCTTTTGGTATAGGAGTAAATCACCATAATAAATAGAGCCACAGGTGCCAGCTTGAAACACAAGGGATTCAACTGCCAAGAAGCCAACAAAAAGAGGGCAAAACCGATGATGCTGATCATCAGCACCTCTTTGCCGGAAACAAGCCCTCGGGGCAGGTGCCTGTTGGCGGTTCTGGGGTTCGCTGCATCAATACGGGCATCGATCAAACGGTTCAGTGCGTTGGCTGCATTGCGCGCCCCCACAAGAGCCACAATGATCCAAAAAAATACCCGCATCTCAGGAAGCCCGTTAGCTGCCAGCAGCATCCCCATCAAACCGAAGGGAAGGGCAAAGAGACTGTGGCTGAACATCACCAGTTCCCCATATAATTTCAACCTGTTGAGACTGCTGATAATTACGGATTGAATGATTGGCATTTCCCTTCGCCTCGTATTAAGTACTGTTTTATAAAAACTTCGCTATATACTTCGCTTTTCCTCCTTCTAACCTATACAGGCACTGTTCTGCCTGTGCTCCAACCCGGTCAGACTTTGCCGGTGGGGTTATTCCTCTGATCGGTTAGTTTGTATAAAAAATGAAATTCTTCACACATTATAACT
>LSQX01065382.1_pt1 | contig 34445 bp, 34 predicted proteins | sample 654561 | NCBI WGS metagenome assembly LSQX01 (sample SAMN04489861, study PRJNA283612) | anaerobic digester metagenome | isolation source: 4 biogas reactors fed with cattle manure at either 37C or 55C with and... | place: Denmark: Kongens Lyngby | collected 2014 | reverse complement strand
CGCTGCCGCGAAAGGCAAGCGACGTCTTTTATTATAGCCACACTCTGTTTCCTTTGTCAAGGGCTTTCTTGATTATTTGCAATATATCTTATAACGCAAGTCCTTGACATAAGGTAGTTATCTTTAGTGGCTTATTTATAATACCATATGCCTGGTAACGATACAACCGATTTTTGCGAGCTTTTATCAGCTATAATTGGCATTTATATCTATTTCCCTAAGTTTATTAAAGTTTATTCAGCTTAGTTTCCGCTTTGCTTAGGCGTCAGCAGTTGTTTCAACGGAGAATCCGACGAGTCCAAGTAAACCTGAGGCACCGCTCCGGGAATGATCACACTGGCTACGGGAATGTTGGCCTGAACCGTCGACTGAGTCCTAACTAGAGGTACCGCAATACTTACAGTTGCCGTTACTATAATATACAACTTATAAGAAGTTTGATTAATGCCCTGGGCGAGAAACTCTTCCTGCACGAAAGACTCAACTGCACCGACGGGAACGATCCTCACAGGGATCTTCGGCCCACGGCCTGCAAAGAGCTGAGTTCCAAAAATCTGTCCTAGGGGAATATACACTTCCTGATGAGAGAGGTCCTTCAGAGCCTCGTGCACAGCCAAAGACGCCTCTGCAGCTAGTTTGTTGGCTTGTGCAGTGTTGATCTGAAGGTATACGATTTGTCCATCCTTGTCTTTTTCCGTATGCAGAAGCTGATCCAATGCAAGCTGATCGCCAACCCGTTCGTAAACGGCATTACTAATGGCTCGTGTGGCAAGGTTCGTAGCTCTAGCCTTCGACATCTCTGCCACTACCGGGCCGAGTCGCGCGTTTAATATCCAAAACACAAGCCAAAAAACGCCGATAATCACGATCAAGATGGAAGTGATTCTAACCCAAGTGTCTCTGCGGATCACAAAGAACACCTCCCTTCGATTCATATTAGAGGGGGAGGTGTTCTTAGAACATTTATTCCATTCTCTCTTATGGTACAAGCATCTGCTCAAGAGTGGGATTGTAAGCCTTATCGATAATGCCACCACCAAGGCACACATCACCTTGGTAGAACACCACTGCTTGTCCAGGCGTGATCGCCCTCTGCGGTTTGACAAACTCAACTTCACAACCTGAGTCTGTCATTCTAACTCGGACCTCTTGATCAGGCTGCCTGTAGCGGAACTTCGCAGTACAAGTAAACTCCTCGTCCGGTGGGCTAGATGAAACGAAACTCAGATCTGTAGCTCTCAGCCCAACAGAGTACAGCGCCGGATGGTCTTTACCTTGTGCTACATAGAGCACGTTGCTTTCCAGGTCCTTGTGCACCACGAAATAGGGCTCTCCTGGTCCTCCCAAGCCGATGCCTTTTCTCTGGCCGAGAGTATAGTACATCAATCCCTGATGCTCGCCCACTTCTCTGCCTTCGATGGTCTTAATGATTCCAGGACGTGCGGGAAGATAGCGTTTGAGGAACTCCCGGAAGTTTCTCTCTCCGATGAAGCAGATTCCGGTGCTATCCTTCTTCTCTGCAACAGGCAGTTTGTGCTTTCTGGCTAACTCCCTGAGTTCTGGTTTTGTAAGGTGGCCGATGGGAAACAGAGTCTTTTGCAGCTGTTCGGACTTCAGGTAGCAGAGGAAATAAGTCTGATCCTTGCTTGTGTCCACAGATCTGAGAAGGGTATATCCTCCTGCATCGCTCCTGCCGATCTGCGCATAGTGTCCTGTAGCCATATACTCGGCGCCAAAACTGAGGGCTTTCTCGAGAAACGCTTTAAACTTGATCTCCTTATTGCACATAACATCGGGATTTGGCGTTCTTCCTTTCTCGTATTCCTCGAGAAAGTACTTGAACACCCTCTCCCAGTATTCAGTTTCGAAGTTCACTGTGTAGTAAGGAATGTTCAGCCGGTCGCAGACTCTGCGCACATCATCGTAGTCTTCCTGGGTTGTACAGACTCCGTTTGGATCTGTTTCATCCCAGTTTTTCATAAAGACTCCGACTACTTCATAGCCCTGCTCTTTAAGGAGCAGTGCTGCGACAGACGAGTCCACACCGCCGGACATACCCACCACCACTCTAGGTAGCGAAGACATATTAACCCTCCAAGGAAAATGGAGCCCCCGGCTCCATTACTCTTTCAGTACTAAACCTTTTACCCACTTATCAATCTGCTCGCTTTTCAGCCAATATATGACCAAAAGCAGCGTGGTAATTATACCGAATATCACCCAAAAAATAAAGGGGAAGTTGATTAATCCGGCTCCGGTCATAGAAGCAACCAAAACGCCTGGAGTTCTGCATAAAGTAACGATCAGAAAGAAGTACCTGAAGCGAATTTTGGTCAACCCCACCATAAATGAAAGAGCATCATCGGGAAGAAAGGGCAGAAGGTAGACCAGAGCGATGCCTTTGATACCTTTGGATGAAGCTACTTTTTCCAAAAATCTAGCGGTTTTGTCACCGACGAACCTGTCGACCAAAGGTTTGCCCAGCCACCTTGCAAGGAGAAAAGCGATGACGCTTCCAAGAAGAATACCGCTGAGGTTAAGAGCAAAACCCTGCCAAAAGCCAAACATGAAACCGCCAGCAACGCCAACAGCAACTCCGGGAAGCGGAGACAGGATGACCTGCAGGATGTTAAAGAACAAAAAGCCCAGCCAAGCGACAGGCCCGAGCCGCTGTAGAACCTCTTCGAGCATCTGTTCATTGGTCATTAGTTCATACAGATCTTTACCATGAAAAATAAGAACGTAAAGAAGTAGAGCGACAAACGCGATTTTCACGCTGATATCTACAGTTTTGACGATTTTGGACAACGGCATCAAATCCTTCTGATCTGCTAGTGTTTTATTTTAGTATAACCTGAAAAAGTGCAAATGTACAATATAATCTGATCATCTATCACCACTGAAACCACGTGATACGTGTCTTCTGCAGCGTGTCGATGATCAGCGAAGACAGAAGGCCGATAGCGAGTATGACCGCAAAAAGAAGTAAACTTCCAAAGGACGTACCCCTTCCGGTCCACACAGGAAGTGCAGAGGGCAAAATCCTCACAAAAACGGGAGTCAGAAAAAACGCCAAAACAGCATGGACCGCTCGGGACCACGAAAACAGCCTTAAGCTGATGTTGGTGCCTTTCACCATCGAGGCTACCTGCCCGAAAACCGACAGTCCACTCCAGGCGATGATCGCATTCGCTGCAGCCATCTTCCATATGAATCCCGCTGCGGAAGCAGCTGCCATCTTGCAACCGGAAGAGACTTCGAAAAAGCCTCCTATTAGCGGCCTTGCCAAGCCGTCGCCAAAAAACGGCACTAAGAACACATTAAGTATGGACGCACAGATACCCGCCAGTCCCACCACTTCGAAAAGCCTAAGCACAACCCCAAAGAAAACGATAAAACCTCCTATCTTCAGTGCGCTGTTGACGCTCTGCCAGACTGCATCGCCGAGAATCTCGCCAAAAGAGCGTCCGTCTTTGCGTCTGGCATTGATCATCCTCTCCCAAGCCTCATGCAGAGTGGCTTTTCTTCTAGGACGCCCTTTGTCCTTTGGCCGTTTTTCCAAAAAGCTGAGGAAAAACCCCAAAAGAAGCGCTGAGGTGTAGTGTACTAGCGCCATCGCTGCACCTGCATGCGGGCTCTTGAACATCCCAACAGCTACCGCACCGACAATAAACACCGGGTTTGCGGTGCTGCTGAAGCTGACCAGTCTTTCCGCTTCCCCTTTTGTGAGATCCCCAGCTTCGTACAAGCCACGGGTGATTTTTGCACCTAAAGGATATCCGGAAGCGATACCCATAGCCACTGAATAAGCTCCCTCACCGGGAACATTGAACACAGGCCTCATCAACGGTTCTAAAAGAGCACCTAAGAGATTCACCACGCCTGTGCCCAAGGCAATCTCCGAAACAATGAAAAATGGCAAAAGGGCGGGAAAAACTGCTTCCCACCATACCGCGGCTCCTTCTATCGCGGCCTGCAGGGCTTGTTCGGGATACCTCACGAGAAGAACGACCATAACTACGCTGAAAAGGGCCCATAGCCCGTTGTAGAGGTTGGATTTTTTCATAGCACCACCCCTAACCAATTTATGGCCTGTGAGCCCAAACTAGACCTTTAGGAAGAGAAAAACCGCAGGGCATGCCTGCGGCAGGAAAACTCTATGAAATCATTCTTGATCGCTTGAAACATCCACAACACGCCCGAGCAGCTTCTCCAACAAAAACAGCTTGCACGTCTCGGATATCGATAGATCGCGGGCACTGTAGTGTTCGTTCAGCTTTTCGGCAAGATCCTTCATGTACTTGATGTACTCTTCATAAGTGAGGCTCTTTACCCTGTCCTTATCTCCATCGAACAGGAAGTAGGCCAAGCCTGCCTCAAGCCTTTCGTTGCGCGTGGCAAACTTCGTAGGATAAAACTTGTGCAGGATTTCTGTGGCCGCATCAACCCCGATCACTTTAGGAACCAATCCCTTAGAAACGACCTCATCGGGACTCATCGAAGTTTTCGCAGACTCAATCATGTCCATAAGGCAATCGATAATAAGGTCCCCAGAAGTCTTTTTCAGGTTGGGCCAAATCTCAGATTGTCTGCCCTGCCTTACTGCATGAACCGAAGTCATAAGAAAGTCCTGCTTGAATCTTTCCCCGGTCCACTCATCGGAAACGTACAAAGTATTTTCATTAAGCACACTGCGGAAGTAATCGGTAATGGAGTTTATTTCTCTGCATAAACTGTCAATTATCTGCTGGTTCATCTCTGGAAAGACTTGAGACGTTGCCTGCTCTATTTTTGTATCTACAGATAGATGAATCAACTCGTCCATCTAGTAAGCTCCCCTTCCAATCTAAAGCTCGAACATAAGCCATATTGATGCCCATGTGAGTATCCTTGCTTCAGCTGATACTGCGTTCGAGAATATCCGCAACAACATAGCCACTGATCTCGCCGGGCGTGTTTTGAACATTGCTGGTTTTTAGTGCTTTTTCTACGTACAGAGCGATTTCCCTTGTTGATAGCTCCAGATTTAATGAATACAGTGTGCGCAGGTAGTCCTTGAACTCCTCAAGTCTGGCAAACCCCAACGCGCTTACGATCAGCGCAACCTTCTCCGGCACGGCGTTTTGCATGTAGTCGAGGTATGCTCCGAGAAGCAATCCGTTAGCCCTGCCGTGCTCTATACCATGATAGTAGGTCAAAGAGTAACCCAATGCATGAACTAGTGTAGTGCCAGTTTTAGCGATAGTCAAGCCTCCAAAAAGCGAAGCATACAGCAAATGCTCTCTGCACGAGGAGGTAAACTCACCTTTAGGAAGACTTGGAAGGGCTTTTGCCATTAGCTCCATGCCCTCGATAGCAAGAATATCGCTGAGGTTGTTTGCACGTTTGGCGATGAAGCCTTCTATCAGGTGGCTCAGAGCATCAATGGCGGTGTTTATGGTTACCTCACGAGGCATGGATTCAGTGTAAGCGGGGTCCAAAAAAGCTGCTTTCGGATAGATCAGGGGAGTCGCCACCGATTTTTTTGTTTCGTCTTCGGGGACGGTCAAAACGGCATAAGGCGTAACTTCGCTACCGGTTCCTGCAGTGGTAGGGATCGCCACTAAAGGCAGAGGACTTAGTCTGGGCTTCTGCCAGATGGTCTCCGGAGAGATGCCGTTTGTCAGCAGGTAGCTGACCACTTTTGCTGCATCTATTACAGATCCTCCCCCAATTGCGATCAAAAAATCAGGTTGAAACTGTTTAATCTCTGCAGCGATCTCCAGTACATTGGCAACTGGCGGATCGTTCTGCACCGAATTGTACACCTGAAACGTTACACTGGTCCTTGTGCAGATGTCGGCTATATCGGCCAAAGCACCGCTTTTTGCCGCGCTGGATTTTCCTGTAATCACGGCCGCTTTCTTTCCGAATGCCCTGAGAAGGTCACCTTCCTTGGATACGATTTTTCGTCCAGTTAGTATGCGAACTGGCATGTGGTAAGTGAAATCCAACATAACCAACGTCTCCTTTGCTTTAATACCACTTTGTTTATACATTCAGGTAAAAAAACCCTTTTGCCCCACCTCTAGAACAGGCACACAAGGCAGAAAACCTTCAAAACAAGCCCATCTGCAAGTTCAACGAGGATTTTCAGCAACTGCACGGAAGGTATACAACAGAGAAAAATCACGTGGAAGGGGCAGAAATATGTTTAAACTGTTAGTATGTCTTCTATCTCTACTAGTGATCTCAGGGTTTGCTTCAGCCGAACAGAATCTGGCTCTGGGAAAACCCTACAGAGTTGACTATCCGGCAAGTTCAAACTACCCCGACAGAAACAATAAACTCACCGATGGAAACTATGCCCTGGCGAACTTCCTGAACCCGCACTGGGTGGGCTACTCAGGACGCAATCATCGAATCATCGTTGTTGACCTGGAAAACAGCTACACTATCGACAGAGTTGTCTTGGGTTTTACCAAGGACGAACCGTCGGGTGTGCTCTTTCCTCTGGCCATGAGCCTTGCAACCTCTACTAATGGCATCGACTGGGAAGTAGTCTCAACTAACTACTACCCCACCAAAGACATGCCCACTCGCATAAGCCAACGGACAACACTAGAACTCGATGGCAAAGGGCAGGAAGCCAGATATGTGGCGGTTAAATTCGACATTGGGGTTTGGGTTTTTGTGGATGAGATTGAGGTTTTCGGACCCGAAACACCCGTTGCAGCAAACACTGGTCCATCACATCTCAGTCAAGTAAACTTCGATCAGCTTAATAGGGTTTTCGGCAAGTTTTTTACTGAGGAGCTCTACCACTCGATTGATAGCGATCACCAACGAGTTTCAGAAGAAACTGGTTTTGCTCGGGACATCATGCTCATCTACGATCAGTTCAGCGGCATCAACTGGCAGGAAAGCCACGCGCTTCCTTACGTTGCCTACCTCAACGAAGACCTGGAGCCGGTGGACTGGTTCTTTGATACCTTCCTTTTCCTAGGTCTTTCCGCTCCTGGCGGGCGCAACTTCGGAGCTTACAACCTAGCGACAAAAGCTGACTGGCTGTGGTGGCTCAATCGCGTCTTTAATCCTGGTCACGGTTTCGATGCGTTTGAGAGCGCCGTGAAGTTTGCCGGGGAGAAGCTCGGAGATCCAGACCACAAAGTCAAAGTCATCGTCATGATTCCTAATCCCTCTGAGGTCTCGGCGTATCCGTTTGACCCCGATAACCCCTTTTACCTCACATCTAACAGAGTGGGCAGACAAGCTGCTGCTGAAAACCGCTTTAACGTGGTTAAGTGGTATATCGAGGAGTTTGAAAAGCGCTTTCAAGCCCGCGAGTACGAGCATCTCGAACTAATCGGCTACTACTGGCTATCGGAAAACGCCACGCTATATGGCATTGAAGGCGACTACCTGCCGCGAGTAGGCGATTATATTAGAGAGAAGGGGCTGCGCTTTTTCTGGATCCCTTACTTTATGGCTGCCGGATACTCCCAGTGGAAGGAAGCCGGCTTCGATGCGGTAATGCTCCAACCCAACTACATGTTCCATCTGGACAAAGATAATTCCAGACTGCTCAGGGCTGCAATAGAAGCAAAAACCTACAGCATGGGGCTGGAGTTTGAAGCCAGTCCAGACGTGCTCATCATAACTGAGCAGAGAGAACGTTACTATGATTACCTCCGGACAGCTGTAACCCTTGGTTACGGAAACGATATCCTGCGCGGTTGGTATCAGGATGTTAAGATCTTCCACGATGCAGCCAGAAGTACCTGGCCAGAAGTTCGCGAAGTCTACGACGTCACTTATAAGTTCGTTAAGGGTGAGTATACAGAGACTATCCAGTTTGAATAAACCGATGCAAAACAAAGGAGAGGGCTTCACCTGCGAAGCTCTCTCCTTATTTTTCGCACGACAATAGATCTACCTTTGAATCTTGAACCGCTTCAGTTCAGAGCGGCCTAGCTTGGTTGCTTCAAGGTTCTGCTCCAATATCTTCTGCATCTCCAAGAACTTGCTGTCAATCCACTCCAAAGTGGAATCAACGTAGAACTTGGCCTCTTTCTCTGCTTCTTTCAAAATCTGTTCCTTCTTGCTTTGGGCCTCTCGGACAACATCGGTGTCCTTCAAAATGGCCTCATTACGTGCTACAGCAACGAGATACTCATTTTGAGCCTTGTTTTTGGCATCGGCTATGATCTTTTCGCTCTCTTTAAGTACTTCTTCAGCCTGCTTGATCTCCTCAGGCAGGGTGTCGCGGATTTCTTGAATAAGTTTGAAGACCTTTTCCGGATCAATCAGAACCATATCTGTCAAGGGAAGCTCTTTTGCAGACTTGAGATAGACTTCAAGTTCATTTAACTTATCTTCAACCGTTGACATCTGGTTTTTCCCCCTACTTACCGAATTTTTCCGCGAGTTTTTCAGCCACTACCGTGGGCACCATACATCTCACATCGCCGCCAAAGCTAGCCACTTCCTTCACCACGCTGGAGCTGAGGAACGAGTACTCATTGCTGGTCATCATATAGACCGTCTCTACCTCCGGTGCAAGCTTGCGGTTCACAGACGCCTGCATCAGTTCGATCTCAAAATCGGAAACAGCTCGCAGTCCCCTGACGATGGCACAAGCGCCTTTGCTTCTTGCGTAGTCCACCAGTAGTCCGCTAAAGTACTCCACTTCCACGTTGGGCAGGTCTTTTAAAGCCTCTTTGATCATATGTGCCCTTTCCTCCATGGTGAAAAGAGGCTTCTTGTTGGGATTGTGCAGAACAGCAACGATAACTTTGTCAAACACCTGTGCTGCTCTATTGATAATGTCCACATGACCGTTGGTCAAAGGATCGAAACTGCCAGGGCAGATTGCAACTTTCATGTGTGTTCCCCCCGTGTGAACAAAGAAATAATCGTTTCACCGTAGACGTATCTTTTCTGTTCCAAGAGAATGTTCTGATCGATCTGTTCAGCGCTGTGCTCTAAAACAAGCAATCCTCCCTCAGATAAAACAGGCTCCACCAGCTGGAAAAACTCCTGGCCTGTTTCTAAATGGTACGGAGGATCGGCGAAGATGATTTCGAATTTCCTGCCTTCTTTTGCTAGTGCTTCTAAAGCTTTGTAGACGTCAACAGGGAAGACTTCTGCTTCCTCCCCCAAGCTAAGTAGGTTGTCTTTAATGACCCTCACCATAGCCATGTTTTTCTCAACGAGAGTCAGACTCTCCGCCCCTCTACTTAAAGCTTCAATCCCAACTGCACCAGTACCTGCAAATAAATCAAGGAAATTTGCTCCCCGGATGCGGGGAGCAATTATATTAAATAGCGATTCACGTACTCTGTCAGTTGTTGGTCTGGTGTTCAGCTGTTGCTTTTTTGGCGGTCCTTTGATTGTTCTACCTCTGTGTTTTCCACCAACTATACGCATGATCTCAATCCATTCTTCACAAAACTGGACGTTACAGCTTATACCCAATGATCCCAACGGTGCCAGGACCTGCGTGGGAGCCGATAATCGGTCCCATGTCAAATCTCTGTATAGATTCGGCTTTGGGAAAAATCGCTCTCAGTTCGGCTTCGATCCCATCCGCTTCTTCCTCTGCGTCTCCCTGAACTATACCCAAGTACAGTTTCTGTCCAGGTGCGTCGATCATCTTGTCCACGATGTACTCTACAAGGCGTTTGACAGCCTTCTTTCTGCCGCGAACTTTCTCCACACCTGAAACCATGCCGTTTTCAATGGACAGAATCGGCTTAATGCTCAGTACTGTACCTAAAAAAGCATTAGCAGTGCCGATACGGCCGTTCTTGTGAAGGTACTCCAAGGTCTCTACGGTAAAGCAAACCTCAATGCTCTCTTTGACACGCTTGCGGTGTTCTAGGATCTGTTCTACCGAAGCTCCTTGTTGGGCGAGTTTTGCCATTTCCACTGCTTGCATTCCATAGTGGATGGATAGACCTTCGCTGTCAATGATTTCGATATTGTACTCCGGAAGAAGAGACTTGGCGATCAGTGCCGACTGGATAGTACCGCTGGCTTTGCTGGAAATGTGTATGCTGAGAATCCTATCATCTGGAGATGCCACCTGTTTGTACAGATCAACAAACTGAGCAGGGGATGGCTGAGACGTTCTGGGCATAACATCCTTACTCGCTTTGAGCTTCTGGTAAAAGGTTTTGCTGTCTAGATCAACCTGGTCTTTGTAAACCTCTGTCCCAAAATGCACATTAAGGGGCACCATATGCAGATCCAGTTCTCTTCTCAGACTCTCCGGCAGATCAGCGGTGCTATCTATAACAATAACCGTTTTGCTCATACTAGGTGCAGCCCCCTACTCTACAGAGATCAGGTAGTAGTACAAAGGTTGGTTGCCGTTGTACATCTCCAGTTCCAAATCTGGATACTCCTCTTGCAGTTCATCCAACAGTTCGTTAGCTGCTTCTTCTGAAACATCTGCACCGAAGTATAGAGTTAGAATGGCCGAGTTTTCATCAACAAGCTTCTTGACCAGTTCTTTGACTACGGTACTGACGTCTTTACCAACAGTTTCAATCTTGCCTTCAGCAAGACCAATAATGTCCTTTTCTTCAATTTGGAAGCCGTTCATGCTGGTGTCTCTAACGGCAAAGGTGACCTCGCCGGTCTTAACTTCTTTGATGGCTTCGCTCATTGATTTGACGTTTTCTTCCGGACTGATGTCGGGATCGTAGCTGAGAAGCGCTTTGATGCCCTGGGGTATGGTCTTGCTTTCGATGACAAAAACGTTTTTGTCAGTTACGCTGGGCACCTGGGCTGCTGTGGTAATGATGTTTTTATTGTTGGGTAGGATAATAACGTTTTTAGCAGGGCAGTTCTCTACGGCTTCCAACATGTCTGCTGTAGAGGGATTCATCGTCTGCCCGCCTGCAACTATTTTGTCTGCACCTAAGGAACGAAGGATCTCAGTGATTCCTTCACCAGTTGCTACAGTCACTATGCCGACTTCTCGTTCGACTTCTTGTTTTGGAGTAGATTTGAACTCTACGGCGCCGGTGTTTGCACTCCAGGCCGCTTTGCCGCTTGCAACTGCTTCTCTGTTTTGCTCAACCATGTTTTCGATTTTGATCTTCATCAGCTGGCCGTACTTTAGAGCCTTTTCCAGTGCCAGACCGGGGTTGTTGGTGTGAACGTGGACTTTAACCATATCTTCATCGCCAACAACAATCAGGCTATCGCCAATACCGCCAAGGTAGTCTTTGAGGTCCACTTGAGGTACATTACGGCCCTGGATGATGAACTCGGTACAGTAATGGAATTCAATACTTTCCTCACTCAAGACTCCTGCAAACACGGTTGTGTCGTCAACAGTGACCTTTTCTTCGGCTTTCAGGTCGCCGGTGAGGTACTTGAAAACTCCCTCCCAAATCACAACATAACCTGCACCGCCGGCGTCTACTACGCCTGCATCGCGCAATGCAGGAAGGAGTTTGGGTGTGTTGTTAAGGGACTCCCTTGCGGCATTTAAGAACTTCGTAAGCACGTGAAGGACATCGTTTTTCTCACGTGCAGCCCGGAGCGCAGCTTCGCCGGCTTCTCGCGCCACCGTAAGAATCGTACCTTCAACTGGCTTAATTACAGCCCGATAGGCCATTTTCGCGGCTCCGCTAAGGCACTTAGCCAAGGCAGCTCCGTCTAAAGATTCCAGCGAATCGGTCTCGTTGCCAAAGCCCCTTAAAAGCTGGGAAAGGATAACGCCAGAGTTACCTCTAGCTCCCATCAGTGCGCCTCGGGCTAAAGCCTGGGCAAGGTCTGACACTTTCTTGGAGTTGATTTTTCCCAGTTCGTCAGACGCAGCTTTGAAGGTCAGCGACATGTTTGTTCCTGTGTCTCCATCTGGAACAGGAAAAACGTTAAGAGCATCTACTCTCTCTTTATTATCTAGTAAATAGGATGACGCAGCAGAGATCATCTGCCTAAACGCATCCCCATCGATTATGGTCACATCTGCCATACCAAAAACTAACCTCCTATAATTTCACAGGGTTCTGGGCTGTTTCTTTGGGCACACGCACCCCCTGTACATGGACATTCACTTCCCGTACTGGTATGCCAACAAAACGCTCGAGAGAGTATTTCACTCTTTCCATGACGTTGTGGGCAACTTCGTTGATTTTTACTCCATATTCAACCTGTAAAAAGATATTCGCAATGATCTCATTGTTTTCTAACTCAATATCAATACCTTTGTCCATTGAGTCCCAACCGAACAGTTCGGCGATACCGTCCTGAATGTTGCGGGACGACATACCTACTACTCCGTAGCACTCAATAGCCGCCGCTCCGGCGAGGTTGGCTATCACGCTTTCGTTGACGTTGATATGGCCGTAAGAGTTCTTGATGATCTCGGGCACAGTTCTCCCTCCCTATTTAGGACATACTGGAAATATTCTCTAACAGCATTTAGAATCCTTCTCTTTTTTATTACCTGATGCTAATTCAGTATTATACCACGTTGTGTTAAAATTAGGCAAATAATTGTACCAGAAGCTGACAATCTGAAACAAGCTATTATGCTCTTTTTATTATGAGCAACTTCTTGATAAACTAACTACTGGCTATATAAGATTATTCCCACGGTGAAAAAATAAACCACTCCCCTAGAGGAAATCTATTTCCCTCAAGCAAAAAACACACGAGAGGAGCTCTTCCTTCAATAACCGCTTTCCGGAAAACTACTCTCACGGTCATTATATCTCAGTATCGGGAAATTATCATTAAAGAAAACACCGAATGGCCTGCAAAGACTCGCACAGCTGAGTTCCTGCAAGTGTGGGATCTGCAAAAAAGTCTATGCTCTCTGCAACTTCTATGGTAGAATGTGTTTGAAGCTGAAAGAAGTGCCTTTGGTAGCCCTTTCCCAGTGGACGCCGGAACGTAAGACTCTGCAGGTTTACTCAGTGCAATCTGCTGGGGCAAGAAACTCGAGGTTCCTCTACACAGCCAATTCTGCTTGCAAAAACCAAGGGCTAGTGCTATAATTGCAACTGTGCACTCAACTAAAGGAGGTGGCGCTGATGGGCAAGAAATGTGCAATTTGTGACAAGGGTACCGTTTTTGGTAACCAGATCAGTCACTCTCACAGAGTTACATCTCGCCGGTGGAAGCCAAATCTTCAAAGAATGCGTATCGTAGTAAACGGACGCACACAAAGAGCATATGTATGCACAAGATGTCTAAAAGGCGGCAAAGTCGAACGCGCCATCTAGCCGTGATATACTGAAAGTGGCTCATGGCCGAAGAGGCAAAGGTGTTTTTGTCTCTTCTTTTTCTTTTAAAGCCGAAAAAGGGAACTCCCAAGGAGTTCCCTTTTTTTATGCCCATTTATCTGATCTCTTCGATTTTTACAGGCTGTTTCCGTCTGCCAGACTCGTACGCTGCCAGAGCAACTTCGAGAGCTCTGAGACCATCTTCGCCTTTAACCTTCACAGGTTTATCCTGGATGCAGGCATCGACGAAGTCCTTAACCAGGTACAGGTCGGTGTTGCCTCCAAACGGAGCCCAGAGGGATTTATCGAGGTCGTTCCGGAACACTTGATAGTACTGACCGTACGCGTCCATCTCTAGTACGCCTGAAGTGCCAACCAAGGTCAATGTTACGCCGCCCCAGGTTGGGTAAGAAGGCGGTCTGTTCCAGGAAGTATCTAGAGTTGCAAAGATGTTTCCTGTAAGCTCCATGGTGAGCATGCCGCAGTCATCGGTGGGAATATCATAGATAAGAGTGTCGTACTCGGCGTAGACCTCTTCAAACTCCAGACCCAACATCCAGCGGATAATGTCCACAACGTGCACGGTGTGATCCATCACAGCACCGCCGCCGGCCTTCTCCGGATCTACGAACCAGCCGCCGGGCATGCTGCCGTTGTTGGTACCCTTGATAGCCAGGATTCTGCCGAGTTTTCCGCTTTCAACAATCTTTTTCGCTTCAATCATCGAAGGATTGTAGCGTACTGGGAAAGCTACCTGCAGCTTGACGTTGTTCTTCTTGCAGGCGTCAATCATCTTGTTTGCATCTTCAACGTTAGTAGCGATAGGTTTCTCTACTAGAACATGCTTTTTCGCTTCTGCAGCTTTAAGAGTGTAGTAACAATGATCTGCGTTAGCTGAACAGATAATGACCGCCCCGATATCGGTTGCAAGCATCTCTTCTAAGGAAGTGAAGTGGTGAACGCCGAACTGCTCTGCTTTGGCTTTTCCTCTGTCTGCATCCTCGTCATAAATACCTGCAAATTCTACATATGGGATCTGCTTCAGTGCGTCGGCATACGCGTCAGCATGAAGATGAGCAAAACTGATAATACCAACTTTCATTGCCTACACCTCCTATAACGAAACTGCTTTGCCAGTCTCGATCGATTCAAGAGCAGCTAAAGCAATTCTTAGTGATTCGTAGCCTTCATTGCCGTCGACAATCTTACCCTCTTTACCTTGGAGGGCATCGATGAAGTTCTTAATCTCAGTGGTGTATGGGCTTTCTACCCATGGTCTTGTTGGCACAGGAACTCCTGGCATACCACCGGTGGTGTTTACTGTGAGGTTGATCGGGTTGGCTTTGCGGCTGTCATAGTCCATCAAGCCCTTGGTGCCTGCGATTTCGAATCTGGTGTGGAATCCGCCGCTGTTGACCCAGCTGCCCTCAACATGAGCAATAGCTCCTGATTTAAACTTCAAGGTTACCAGAGCGTACTCCAGACGGTTAAAGTCACGTCCAAATGTGCTCTTGGCAAATACTCTTTCAACTGGTCCGAGCAGCCATCTCAGGTAGTCAAAGTCGTGGATGATCATATCCAGAACCAGACCGCCGCTCCACTCGTAGTTTGCATACCAGTCTTTCCATGCTGTAGGCAATGGGAAACCGCCTCTTGTAGTGCGTACAGTAGCTACCTCGCCGATTTCACCGCGATGTACCCTGTCGTAAGCATCGATGTACTCAGGGAAGAAGCGTACTACGTGTCCAACGCCGAGCTTAACACCTGCCTTCTTGCAGGCTTCGAGCATCTCTTCTGCTTCCTCCAACGTTCTTGCCAGCGGCTTCTCACAGAAAACATGCTTGCCGGCTTCAGCAGCAGCAACCACAAAATCGCGATGCAGAGGAGTTGGAACACAGACGTCAATAACGTCGATGCTAGGATCCTTGATAATCTCCGCTGCCGATCTGATAGTTGCACCTGTTCTTGAAGCTATAGCCTGAGCTCTCTCAGGAACTAAATCTGCGACTGCAACCAGTTCTGCGTTTTCAATTACGCGATAGGCTTCGGCGTGAGTTGAACCCATTGTACCTCCGCCGATTAATCCGACTTTTAATGCTGGTTTCAAAAACTTCACCCCCAGATTTTGTTTAAGCTTTGTTGTTAGTTCTGTAAAATGTTAACTTTTTCCTGCATTGAGGAAATCGTTTAACATGTCCAGAGCATGATAAACAGCTTGATTCTTGACATCCATCCTTTTTCCAGTGAACTTAAATTCTCGGCAGACAAAACTATCCTTGCTACCTACGGCAATATAAACAAGCCCTATGGGCTTTGTCGGTGTGTCTCCAGTTGGGCCTGCGATTCCCGTGGTGCTAATGCCGTAGTCAGAACCTGCGGCTTTAATGATACCGCCGAGCATCTCTGCGGCGCACTCCCTGCTAACAGCTCCGTGTTTTTCTAGGGTGCTGGCACTTACGCCTAAAAGCTTCTCCTTAGCAGAGTTGGCGTAGGCACAAATACCACAGAGAAAGTACCCAGAGCTTCCGGGAGTATTGGTGAGGAGACTGCTGATCTCGCCACCGGTCAGAGATTCTGCCACAGCAAGGGTCGCTCCTTTATCAAGAAGCGTATTGTGAATGCTCTGCAAGAGACTCTGAAGTTCCAAAGGTAAACACCTTCTCCGCTAATTTAGTAGCCGATTTCACGCTGCATGGCCTTAAGCACATTAGCTGACTCGTTGAGCTTGACGTACTCATCTTCACTGAGTTCAAGCTCTACTACTCTTTCGATACCCGACCTGGAAACCACTACAGGGATGCCCAGGCAGACATCGCTGATCCCGAGGTAGTTGTCCAGGAGGGTGGACACGGTCAGGACCGATCTTTGATCCTTGACTATCGCCTGGACTATTCGCATCAGGCCCCAGCCGATGGCGTAATAGGTCGCACCTTTGCGTTCGATGATTTCATATGCCGCGTTCTTGACTTCTTCGAAAATCCCGTTTAGAGTCGCCTGGCAGACGTCAGGAGGATGCTTGTGACAGAACTTGTTGATGGGGACTCCACCAACTGTTGCTGACGACCAGACAGGCAGCTCGCTGTCGCCGTGTTCTCCGATGATGTATGCGTGAACGCTGCGGGGATCAACTCCCAAGTGCTGACCCAAAAGAAAGCGGAATCTTGCCGTATCTAGCAAGGTTCCCGAACCAATGACTTGATTGGGCGGATAGCCGGTTTCCTTTAAGGTGACGTAGGTCAGGATATCCACCGGATTGGCTGTCATTACTATTATAGCATCTTTGGTATATTTTACAATTTCAGAGCAGACGTCTTTCGTAATGCGGCTGTTGGTTCTGGTTAGATCCAGCCTGGTTTCGCCGGGTTTCTGATTCACCCCGGCGGTAATCACGATAACGTCTGCATCTTTGACATCGGAGTAGTCACCAGCCCAGACCTTTACCGGAGCAACAAACTCAATACCGTGATTGATGTCCATGGCCTCGCCTTCGGCTTTCTTGCGATCAATATCTATGAGGACGATCTCGGAAACAAGTCCCGCCTGTGCAAGAGCGTAGGCAAAACTTGAACCGACAAATCCCGTGCCTACAATAACAACTCGAGTCGGTTTTGTGACCTGTTTCATTTTAGTTCACCTCTTTAACTATTTGTACCACTTTACTACCTCTTTTAACCTGCCCTCTAAAAGAAAGTTAAAATACATAGATCCATCTCCTAGGCAGGTAAAACCAACCTGAAGTAGAAAAAGTAGAGATGAAAACAACTAGCGAAAGGAGATTAAAATGAAACGAATCTTAGGACTAATTCTTCTTGTAAGCGTACTCAGCCTGGCAGCTTTTGCTTACGAAGACCTACGCTACGGCGTAGCCGTTTTAGGCACAAACGCTGGAAACGCTGAGGAACAAGCCGCCTACAGGAAGGTTGCAGATGCCGTCTGGGACTTCGTAGATTGGGAACTTATCTCCGTTGATGTCATCGATGGGGACACCCTCCCTCTTGAAGTACTAGATGGTTACAAGGTTCTCATCGTCCCCTCTCTTGTGGGAATAGATGAAGAGCTCACAGCTGCTTTAGTTGCAGTTGCCGAAGACGGAGGAAAGCTGATTGTTGCCGCGGATACCGCTGAAGGTGTTCCAGCCGAGTTTTTCGACCATTTCGGTTTCAAAGTGAGCACCGGTGGCGGAACCAAAGCAAAGTTTGCCGATGCAAACGGTATTGTCGAAGACAAGTTCAATGTCAATCTGAACTCTACAGTTTCGGTTCTGCCTGAAAAGGACACCAAAGTCATAGCAACCTTTGAATCTGAAGAGCCTGCTGTACTGCTTTCAGACAAGGCTTTGATCATAGCTGGAAACGGTTTTAACGCAGTTGCAAACAACCACAATCTCAAAGACCTCGTCATTGAAGCTATTTACACCTTTGGTGGCGACCGCATTCTTTCAGGATTTTCACCGCTCGGTCTAGATGAATGGAGAAGCTTAATTAGCGAAGCAAAAACTTCTGTTAGATATGCCCGCTCCAACATCAGATCGTCTGAAAACCAGTTTAGGTACCCATCTGAAGAGATTTACGAGAAGTACAACAAAGCTGAAAAAGCAGCAGAACTCATGGACTACGCTTACGACACAGGCAACGTTTTGCGAATCTCTCCTTACTGGCAAATTGCCGCTAAGCTTGCAGAGGAGGTAATAGCCTTGAACCAACCAGTGCGTAAGTATGAAGCTAGGGCTGTCTGGATGGACGAAGGCACCATCGCCACCGCCGGCAACCCCAAGAGACTCAGAGAAACCATTCGCACATTTGCCGAGGCCGGCTTCAACATGCTCCTTCCTGAAGTCGTCTCGCACGGAGCCGCAATCTTCAAAAACGATTTCGGCATCCAAGACCCCAAGTACTGGAATTGGGAGGAAGATCCTCTCACAGTTATCGTCGATGAGGCACACAAACTTGGCATGGAAGTTCACGTATGGACCTGGGTGTTCTGTGCAGGTTACGGACACAAGTTCGGTCCGATGCTCGAACTCCATCCAGAATGGGCAGAGCAGGATGAAGCAGGCCGGGTATTCTCCAACTGGGAGTACGGAACCGCCTGGCTCAACCCATCTAATCCAGATGTAGTAAACTTCCTCACCGATCTGTTCGCCTACATCGTCACCGAGTACGATGTTGACGGATTGCACCTTGACTACATCCGCTACAACGAGGACGACATCGGTCATTTCGGTCTGTCACCAGACAGCAGAGCAGCTTTCAAGGCCGAACACGGTTTCGATCCTGCTACCGTAAGAGTGAACAGTGCCGAGTGGAAGCTCTTCAACCAGTGGCGCGAAAACAACGTCACCAAGTTCGTTAAGCACATGTCTGAAACGGTTAAAGCAATCAATCCGAACCTCAAAATCTCCGCAGCTGTCGGACCCGACCCAGAGTACGCCAGAAGCCACATTCTGCAAAACTGGCAGAACTGGGCTCAAAACGGCATCCTCGACTTCATCGTCACCATGGCCTACACCACCGACAACGGCGTTCTCCGAACCAACACCACTAAAGGCCTGGAAAACACCAAAAACAGCGTGTATATGTACCCAGGTCTCGGCATTTGGGTAAACACTCCTCAAAACGTTCTCAGCCAGACCCAACTGACCCGTCAACTAGGTACAACCGGTGTGGCAATGTTCTCGACCATCCATCTCCTGAACGCACCTGAGAAACTTGAGGTTCTCAAGAAAGGCCCGTTCAGAGAGCCTGCAGTTATTCCTCACGCCGAACCAGTTAAGGCTCTGAGAGGTCTCATCGAAGAAGGTGCTGACCTTTACAAGCTAGCAGGACGGGATGAGGAAGCTGAATCTCTAATGAAGCTTGCAGCATCTATCGAAGAGAATCCAGATGACCTAGTAGGCCTCATGAAGAGAGTCGCCGGTGAGCTTGACGTCTTCCTCAACGTATTGAACGAAGAAAGAACCGCCCGCGACCTTACCAGTGTTCAGTATGAGTCCCTAAGCAGCGCACTTCTTGCCGCTTGGAGAATAACTCAGATTAACATCTATCAGAACACAGAAAGAGATTGGATTGAGCCAACACCAAGATAAGTAGCAAACTGACGAGATTCCTTAACTGCTGCAGAGTTTTCTGCAGCAGTTTTTTTGCACCCCTTTGTAGCGGCGCGTTTTTGGAAGGTCCTGCCACTTTTTCCCATCTCTTGGAAAACCTGACTGCGCTGGTTATGATTGCAGTAGGAGGTGTTTTCTGTGAGCTTTCTACTGGTTTTTGTACTTATCTTAGTCTCCGGGTGTTTTTCCAGCACCCCACAAGCACCGCCTCCTGCCAAGGTTGGGTTTTGGGTCCAAAATAAACAGGATAACGCGGTGTTTGTAGAAGTGCCGGAGTTTATGTACCAGACTCGGTCCGAAGGCGGAACTGTACAGGTCTCAGCAGCAGGCTTTTTCCCCTACCAAGCAAAAGGTGAAGAAATCGCAGTACTCACACCGGATCCTCAGTTCTGGCTGGCTGCCATCATGTGGTCTGAAGCACGAGGACAGAGTCTCGAAGGTCAGGCTGCTGTTGGACAGGTTGTTTTGAACCGCACCCGAGATCCCCGCTTCAACGACACCATCGTTGATGTAATCTTCGAATCGTCAAGGTCCAACTCAGGAAGGAGCATCTACCAGTTTTCTCCGGTGATCGACGGGCAGATCTATCTCGCGTTTCTCGACCCGAACTTCGGATCGTTTCTTGATCTTGCCGAAAAGATTCTCGCAGGCGAGATGCTAAACCCTGCACTTCAAAGCGCCCTCGGGTTTTTCAACCCGGAGAAAGTACAAGCCTACGATCCTTACAAAAAGAATTGGGTTTGGAAGCAACCGGTGATAGGTCAAATCGACAGCCACGTCTTCTTCACAGTTCCCTAAAGGTGCTAGCGTCTCCCTGCTAAACACCAGAGACCATCCCCCAGATCTCGCAGGAGTTTCGCGCAAAATAGTGGCACATAGAAAAAGGGCTCTGATAATCTCAGAGCCCAATTTTTATCAGATTCTACTCGTTGACTTCAACAACGATGTAATAGCTTTCGCTTTCCCAAACAGAACCTGCCTCTACAAACCTCGGTCCCATCTCGTAAGCCCTAGGATAGTACAGTTTGACGTGGTCCGCTGACAAGTCCCAGACGAATGCCCCCCACTTGCTGTACTTGTACTCGTCAACAGCACTGAGGTCTTTTATGCCTGCGATCATGCCGTAGCCCATGTCGCCGTAGAGGAACGTCTCAGTAACTGGTGCCAGGCCTTTGTTAGCATCGGTTCTGATTCCATCGACAAAGCTGTCTTCTACGTTCCCCATCTTGAAAAAGCGCCCGTGTCTCTTGTAGATCGGCAGCATACAAACATAGGCCCGATCCATGTACATATCCGTGTGCCAGGTAGTGCTCTGTGCAAAGTCCATCCTATTGGGACTGCCAACCTCAATGGTGTATCTCCTTACCACGCTGCCGACAATCATGTTATCGGCGGGGAAGACCAGGTCGGTAGTTTCCACAATCACCAGACTTTCAGAAACCTTGTAGGTGCCATCCTGTACTTTCTTACCGTCTACGATAAAGTCCAAAGTCTTGAGGATCTCGTTTTGATGGTTTCCGCCCATCCACTCATACCAAGCGCTTGTCGTCGTGGGTCGGCCCAAGTAAACGTACTCCCAGTCAGTTCCCGAACGTGCGGAGATCGGTTCCTTATTGACCGACACCCCGAACACGTTCCATGTACCCCAGTCCTTCTGATTGAACTCCCACGTAACAGTCTTGCTCTCGTCCCAAGGAATATGCAAAACTGCGTTCTTTGCAGTCTTTTGGAACAAACCTGCGTTGGCATCTGCCACGCCGCTGAAGCAAAGGAGAAAAACTAATCCCAAAACCCACATAGCAAATCCTCCTATCGGAACTTGAATTAAGTAAGTGAATCTTTACAGCGACAACTGATTCTGCACTGTATTAGACTTCTGCTACTTACGCTCCATTCCTTTTATCCTGCTTAAAGCTTTTAAAAAAGGCTGCTTTACTCCTCTTAGATGGAGTAAAGCAGCCAATTGCTTGCAAACCTAGTCGCGATCGTTTCTCTTTCTAATCTGGATCAGGCTAACAACGCCTAGAATGCCGATCATAAACCCGATCAGCGACAACGCGTAAGAAACGACGCTGAGCCAAACGATGTTTGGTATCAACTCTATAACCATTGCAAGAAGCAGGAACCACCCGGCAAACAGAGTGATACCGCCAACAAGCATCTGGCGTTTTGGATGCATCATATTACTTTCCGTCCTTGTACAGCCAGCACGCTACCGAATGCTCGTCATCAACCTGGAACTCTGGAGGTATCTCTACGTCACAGAGCCCTTTGATCTTCTTCGAGCAACGAGGATGGAAGCGGCAGCCCTTCGGTGGATTCATCAAACTTGGAGGTTCACCAGTTGGAACCTCTTTGAAGGTCCTCAGGTTTTCCACATCGGGATCGGACGTGGCTTCAAAAAGCGCTCTAGTGTAAGGATGCAGAGGTTCTTTGAGTAAAGCCTGTGTCGACGACTTCTCGATAATCTTTGCACCGTACATGGAGAAAATTCTCTCCGAAAAGTATCTTACTGTGGAAAGATCGTGAGTGATATAGATAATCCCGAGGTTGTGCCTTCTCTGAAGACCCTGCAGAAGCTGAAGGATCTCAACTCTCACCGAAGCGTCCAACATGGATACAGGCTCGTCGGCGATAAGCAGCTTTGGTCCGAGAATCATTGCCCTAGCAATAACCAGACGCTGTTGCTGACCTCCGCTGAGCATGTGAGGAAACTTTGGAAGGAAGTCTTCAATAGGAGCAAGCTTAACTTCCTCGAGAACCTGTCTGATTCTCCGGGCTTGCTCTTTCTTGTCTGTAATACCGTTAATTTTCATGGGTTCTTCCAAGATACGTTTTACAGTCATGAACGGAGGAAGAGCTCCATAAGGATCCTGTTGGATATAACCAACGCTTGCACGGTAGTTTTTCCAACCGGCTTTATCTAGAGTACTCAGGTCCTTACCCTGGAAGAAGATCTTGCCCTTTGTAGGGCGGTGAATCCCCAAAATGGTCTTGGCTAGAGTACTCTTACCACAACCGCTTTCACCAACGATTGATATTGTCTCGCCTTGATACAGTTCGAAGGAAACACCGTCCAATGCGCGGACATCGCCGGCCTTAAAGAAGCCCATGCGGCGAATTTCAAACCAAGTATGAAGGTCTTCCACGCGAATAACCGGTTCACCCTGTCCTGGCTGTTGTTGTAGTTGCTTAGCTACATTAGGCATGTTTCACCTCTCCCGTCTCATCATATAACCAGCATTGCACTTTTGCTCCGTGTTCTAACTCGACCGTGCAGGGATGTTCAGAACACTTCTCAAAACGTTTTTCACACCGAGCTGCATAACGGCAACCCGAAGGTGGATTAATGAGAGATGGTGGTTGACCAGGTATGAACTGTAGTTCTTTGTCTTCTCTTAACGTAGGCACACTGGCCATTAGCTTGCGGGAATATGGGTGATGAGCATCTGTGTAGAAGTACTCAGCAGAGCTGTACTCAACCATTTCTCCGGCGTACATAACAGCTATTTCATCAGCTAGTTCACTAGCCGTACCTATATCGTGTGTGATCAGAATAAATGTGGTCTTGTATTCCTGCTTGATCCTCTTTAGAACGTTCATGAGATTGGCCTGAGTTAACAGGTCAAGAGCTGAAGATGGTTCATCAAGTACAACCAGTTTGGGGTTGGCTGCTAGCGCCATAGCAATGGTTGCCCTTTGACGCATACCACCACTTAACTCAAACGGATAGCGACGTAAGAAGTCTGTTGGCAGACCAACGATGTTGAAAACTTCTTTTACTCGGTCTAGTGCCTTCTTCTTCGTCATGGTGCGGTCGTGCAGAAGCAGAGGCTCCATAAGCTGATCTTCGATGCGCAAAACCGGATTAAGCGAGTTCATCGAAGCTTGAGGAACCATCGCAATCTTGCTCCACCGAATTTCTTTGCGGAACTTGTCTTCGTTGTACTTCATAATGTCTTCGCCTTCGAAGATGATTTCACCCTCATAGGTTTCGACATTTCGGGGAAGCAGACGAAGAATAGCTTTTGTCAAGGAAGTCTTACCGCAACCCGATTCACCTACTACGGCCAGGGTCTTACCTTCCTCGAGCTGGAAACTCACATTGTCTACAGCCTGAACCGGTCCGCTGCGAGTACGGAAATATAGTTTAAGATTTCGAACATCAAGTAGTACTTTGCTCATTCGTTATAACCCCCTCAATCGTGGGTTGAAGATGCGGTCAAGAGCAAATCCTAGCATTGCGAATCCTAATCCGGTTAACACCAAAAGAATCGCAGGCTGCAATACCCAATAGAAGTGACCAGTAAAGAGCGCACCTTCTGAGTAAGCATCGTTGAGGAGTTTACCCCATGTAGGAAGCAACGGGTCGCCCAGGTTGAGGACAGCCAGTGTAGCTTCCAAGAAGACATACGAAGGTACTTGCGTAACGAACCCCGGAATTAGAACGGGGATAACCTTAGGAATCATGTAGCGGAAGATAATTCTACCGCTGCTTGCTCCGTATGCCCTTGCAGCTTCAATGTAGCCGGATTGCTTTACCTGCAGGAACATCGAACGGTAGCTGAGAATGCTCGAGCCGAAGATTCCAAGCAGGATAACTACACCTAAAATAGCCCATATACTTCGAGAATAGAACAACCCTACCATGATCAGAATCGGGAGTAGCGGTAGAATCATAACGATCTCGTTGATTCTGCGAATAACGGCGTCAACCCATCCGCCAAACCAAACTGCCGCTGCTGCCAGCATCATGGTAATCAGCGAAGAACCAACCGCTGCCAAGAGACCGAATGACAGCGCCACAGGTGTTCCCCATAAAAGGGCAATGGTAATATCTCTGCGGCGGTGGTCGGTACCTGCCAGACCGTGAAGTTTGCCGTAGACCACAAGCTTTGCATCGTAGTCGGCGCCTTCTTCGAAGACAAGGCCTTCTATAACCATCTTATAGGTTCCTTTGACGACCTTGCTCGGGTCATTAGGATCGGCAAACAAGCCTTTTTCAGGCGCCACTCCGCGAAGCCTACGCGAAAGAGCGTTATCTTGAGATATTGTGTAAGTGTTTGACGCCGAAAGCGCCATATTGCTCATGGGGATTTCCCTACCGTCAGGGGTGATCCATGTTATATCCACGTTTGGACGAGCACTGTTAAACTTCGAAGTGAAAAACAGTGAGATTTCCGATGGGAAGCCATCGTAGTTGTAGTCGAACTCAAATACTACATCGACCATGGACATTCCGCCGCCCAGATCCTGGACACTCTTCAGACTAGGGTCTTTTGCTGAGTTCAGGTTAATCGTTACAGGTTGTTTTTCCTTATAGAACCAGTTGAACCACACGGGGCGAGCATTGCGAGGTGTGTCTGCCCATACTTTGTCATCGCCTCTCCAAAGCTTTACAGCTTGCTCATAAGGAATGGCGAACACAGCATAGATAGCTAGGCAGACCATCAAGAAGATGATGGCGAGTCCAGCGATAGCTGATGGATAGTCTTTTAGTTGCTTGAAGAAGTTCGCTATAACCTTCACTATTTTTCACCTCCACCAAGTTTTACTCGTGGGTCAACTAAAGCGTAGATGATATCGAGTAAAAACACAGTCAAAGCAAGTAAATAAGCGTAAATAACAACCGTACCGACAATAACCGGAGTGTCAAACATGTTGATCGCCGACTGAGTCAGTCTTCCGATTCCTGGCCAGCCAAAAACGGTTTCCAAAACGATAGCACCAGTCCAAAGTCCAATCAGTGTCAGAGCAAAACTGGTGATAATCGTAGGTAGAGTCGGACGCAAAACGTACCTTCTTTCGATAGCACGGTCTGAGAGACCTTTGGCTTTAGCCATGTCAACATAATCCTCACTCGAGTAAATCAAGAAAAATGTGCGCCAGTAGTACGATGTGAGGAAGATCGAGCTCAGTACAATAGCTCCTACCGGCAGAACCATATGTTTGAGCACGCTCACAGCACGCAGCCATGGGTTTTGTGGCGGTGGCGCATCAATCATACCACCAAATGGTAGCCAACCTAAAAGAGCAGCGAAAATCAAAATAAGAAATATGCCATAAAACCATGCCGGTGCTGCACTAGTTGGGGCCATCGCAACTACGATTCTGTCAATAACACTTCCATAGCGGCGTGAAAGGAACAATGCAAAAAATACACTGGTAAAGAACAGCAGCATCTGCCCACTTGCCATCAATAGCAACGTTGGCGTTAGGCGTTCTCCAAGAATGTTCCGAACTTGTCTTGAGCCGCTATCGCTGAGTAGGTATTCAGCGTTACCCAGGTTAAGAGTCAGACCGTTCCACAGGTAGCGGAAACTTCTCACCATAAATGGTTGGTCCAGTCCAACCTGCCTAATGCGGATTTGTACCGTTTGTTCGTAGATCTGCTGTCTTTCCGCTTGAGATAAGTAAGCCATTTCCGGATTACCAGCAAGCTGCAATGAAACCTGCTCCCTGATCTGGCCTTCACGCATTTTATCAACGTAACCGCCACCGTTGGCGATCAAAATAGCCAAATATACACCTATCACGACAGTAATCAGCAGAGTTATACCCTTCATTAGGGTATATTTTGCGATGCGCCCCAGGTTACCGCTAGTACGTTGTGTTTTTTGGACAGTTTGCTTTTCAGCTGTTTCTACATTTGCCATTTACATACACCTCCCGGTAATTACCTGGAACAATACAAACAGGAGGGCGTGGACGCCACGCCCTCCGCGGATTCACCATATTGCTTTTTTAGTTAGCGATTATGGTAAGGTTACGAATGTGTGTGAACCGAAGGTCGCGCCACCAACGAGTGTTGGGAGAACGATGACTTCGAGGGTGTTGGTACCTACAGGCAACTTAGCTGTATCCTCTGGGCTTAGAACGATCTCGTAGTAACCATCCATGTAGCCAGTACCGTAGCCGCTGAATGCAACGTTGCCAGCTGCATCGAGCACGATGTACTTGACTTCTTGGATATCTTCGAGTCTGTAAGCTTCGCCCTTGAAGGAGATGTCAACCTGGAAGGAAGCCTGTGTACCGGCGTTCACACGTCTTGGTCCGAGAACTTCGACTTCAGCAATGCGTGGCTCTTCGAAGATATCGAAGTAACCTGCTGGCAGCCAGTAATCCTCGAAACGCTTCAGGTGAACCATTCTCTCGGTTGGATATGCCTTCTCGAGATAGAATGGACCGTTGCCAATCCAGAAGTGACCTTTTGCTTCGTACCATGCCTTAGCATTCTTGTAGCGCAACGCAATTTCTTCCTCAGGAATGAACTCGGAGAGGAACTCTGCGTATGGCAGGTAGTTGGTTGCGATAGCTTGGTCGAGGTACTTAGCAAGGATAGGAATGCTTGGACCGGTGTTGTAGCCCAGCCACTCAGCATTGATCTGGTCGGCCTTGGACTTGGTGAAGGCCAGCTCGCCGTTGATTTCGGCCAGCATACCTAGAGCCAATGTGTGCCATGGAGCGTTACCATAGTTGTAGTAAACTGCGAACAAGTCGGAAATGTTCTGCTCTGCATCGAGCGACCAAGACTCAGTATAGTACTCGTAGATGAATGGGTCAAGGGAAACGATCTTGAGACCACGGAAGGATGCGAGTGCTGTCTGGAGTCCAGGTACTGCAGACTCATCAAAGACTTCACTAGCTTCGTATGCACGGTCCCAATCCAATACGTAAGCGAGCAGCATGTCGCCAACGGTGTATGGGCTACCATCGTGCCATTTTACTTCGCTAAAGGTCTCTGGGCGGTAGTAAACTACGCTCTTGCGTGTTGCAGTGAGTCCTTCAGGATACTTCTCTGCAACAGTGATAAACCTCTTGTTTACAGGATCCCACTCTGCCCAAGCATCGCTTGGAACTTGAATTTCTTCAGCGAACTCAAGATTTACCCAGTCGGAATCTGGAGACTTGGACACTGGCAATCCTTCTTTAACAGTTACGTCCACTCTCTCAATGTGCAGTGGGTGGTAGTTGCCTGTGTATGGGTCTACCAAGAAACCACGATCGAATGTTGCTCTGATGGCCAACTGGTCTTGTGCCCAGTTAGAACCGCCAACAGGGTTCCAAGGCTCAACGAGAACCTGATCGGATCCCATTCTGATGGTGCCGCCAATCTGGTCGCCGCGTCTGATGGTCATCGGCCAGAGCGATGTACCGGAGACGCCGCCTGCAAGGTCAGCAGTGATGGCGAGCTCTTTTCTCTTCGGAATGAAGTCAGTTTGGTCAACAACGAAGATTCTTGGAGAATCTTGATATGCCAGTTCGAGTGCACGGGAGTAGAGAGCGTTTCTCTCTTCCATAGTTGTGAACTCTTTGCGGTAGAGCTTGTCGGAAATCTCGTCAAGCTCAGGAATTGGCTCGAGTGCCTGGAAGAGAGGCTGGCTCATGGTTCTGCGTGTGTACATCTGGTTGAAGATGTGGCCTTGATCACGGTAAACTACTGGAGCAGACCAGCCACCAGTGTATACGTGCCATTGACCTTGCCATGGATCACCGAGGAGCCAGATTGGTGATGCTTCTGCGCCGGTGCGGTACTCGACTTTGGTCTTGAAACCAACTTTACCGAGTTGCTCGGCGAAGTACTCACCAAGTTCTTTGCGCTCGTCTTCGCTACGTGCGAGAACGATAAGTTCTATGTCTTTGCCTTCATACTGCCAGTAACCATTCACCAGGGTGGCGCCCATGGCTACCATTTCTTCGTGAATGATCTCTTTGGCTTTTTCAAGATTGAAAGCATACTTGACTTCGAGAGAACGTGCTGTTTCAACTACACGTGAATAGTCTACGAAAGAGGTGTTCAAGAGGTTGTGCTTTGGAACTGCCAAGCCGTTATAAATCTCTTGAGCAATGTAGTCACGGTCGATCATCATGTTAGTAGCTTCGCGAATCTTGCGTGAGCTAAACGGATTGAGACGACCATCATTGAACTTAGGTCCAACTGGGTTGAACGTAATCTCGGAGTAGGATCCGAAAACCTGTAGGTAATCGAGATTCGGATCTTCCTTGACTGCGTTAAACGCGTTGATATCAGATGAACCACTTGCCCAAATCTGCAGGTCTCCAGCTTTCAATCTGGATACAGCGGTGGTTACGTTTGGTTCCTCGACGATGATGACTTCGTCTACCCAAGTACCCATGCGCTGCTCTGCAAAGACACTAACAGCCAAAACCAACAACGTAACTGCTAGAATAGCAATGTTTCTGCGTTTAAACAAACCTAGTCACCTTCCTTATAAGAGAACTGTATTGACACAAAACTAAATCATAACTCTCCGACCCCAAACCTCAGAGCGTCACCCCCTTGAATTTTAGGTCGTGATTTACGGTTTTTGCGTTTCAAGTCAAGTAATGGTCGTTATAACACTATTCTATCCAACTCGCGGATTTCCTGCTTGTCTTCGCGAATTAGACAGCCACCACTCAAAACGTAAAATCCGCTTACCCTTAATCACAAACCCACTGCCAAATCGAAAAAGCTAAGTTGTAATCGCCCAATACTACACCACATCAATATACCCTAGGTTCAACAGATCTCGGAGCTCTCATACTTACCCACCCTAGGATATAAAGTAATATTATCTTTGTTTTGGGCAATTTCCTTCTTAACTAATTCGATTCTTGTTCAAAAAATCCTTGTAATCTACTAACTTCGTATTTTGCATCGGTCTCAAGAGCCCCAAAACCTGTTTCTACCTTTTTATTATTATGCAATATAATGCTAGCCTTGGCAAATACAAATTTTAGTTTTTGCAATGTATACATGAAAACGAGGGCATTTTCGCCCTCGTTTTTTAAACAAACATCTTGATCTCGTCGGAAAACACGTGCCTCGACCTGCGATTTTGCGAAACCGTTATCTAGATCTCCTCGATTGTTAGGTTTTCCAGAATGGTTTCCGCACCGGGGCTCGTCGAGCGGATCCAGATATGCCCTTCGTCAATGAAATCTCCAACATCAACTTCATCGTCGATAATCACTTCATCGTACTCGTTGGTAATGAGGAAGTGTGCTGTGTAGTCCTTCACCGTAATCTTGAAATGCAAAAGGTCACCGTAGTAATATGGCGCCTGAATCTCTGCAAAGTGCTGATACGCAGGAGACCACCCTCCGTCTTCCCATCTGCGCATTCTCACGTCTCCAGTGCTAACCAGGTCGATTCCCGCGCCAAAGTAGAAGGGAACGTCCAGTTGCGGACTGCGTACGATTACCAGGGTACGCCCATTAATCGTCAGATCAAACTCGAGAATGAAGTTCTTGTACTTCTTCAGTGACCCGAGCCAGTTTTCTGTGGCAGTACCGGCAACCCATTCACCGGCGTAGTCCTCCCACGAACCGTTGCCAACAACGATGCCCCAATCGTCCATCCGGGTAAACTTCACCTTAGCAGCTTGGGCTGCTAAACCAACACAGAGAACCAAAAGCACCCAAAGAAGAACTCTACGCCTTTTCATCTTTCCGGCAGTTCTGTCCAGAACTGCACTCTACCCCCTTTGCTTTTGTTTTTCCTGAAATTTCAGGACAGTACACTGTGTTCTAGGTAATTAGTTCTCGAAAATAGAAAGAGTTCCTTTTACCTTCCTTCACTATATTTTGCGAATTCTTCGCAGATTCCTCTTTAAATCCGTCATTATATGCTTTTGAGCAAAAAAGCAGCCACCTACTGGTGGCTAACTTCATTAACTCCTTCAACATATATCTCTTTGATGTCAAGGTTTTTGTCAAGGCGCAAAAGGTCGGCCCGCAAGCCCTGCGCGATGACTCCCCGATCTGTGAGACCTAAGAGCTTGGCCGGATTTGCCGTCGCGCTTCTGATCGCCTTGTGGAGTTCTATGCCCCAGCTGACCATGTTTTTCACTGCTTGATCCATAGTGAGAGAGCTTCCGGCAATGGTGATGCCGTTGGTTAGCGTGATCAGCTTACCTCTAACCATCCGCCTGCCGTACGTTCCGTCGGGCATTCCGTTGAGAGCAACAGAGTCGGTAATCGCCACTACTTTGTCATGGGGCTTCACCTTAAAGAGAAGCTTCACTACTTCTGGATGGATGTGAATGCCGTCGCAGATGATCTCGGTAAAAAGGTCATCGTAGAGGAGAGCCCCGCCTACTACCCCTGGCTCCCGATGATGTAACGGAGACATGGCATTAAACGTATGGCAAACAGAACCTACGCCCCAGGTTATACTCTCAAACAGCTGTTCGATGGTGGACATTGTATGGCCTGCTGAAACCCTAATGCCAAAACGCTTAGCTGTGGTTATCAGCTCTTTCGCCATAGGAATCTCCGGTGCTATGGCAACGTACTTGATCTGCTCGCCGAATTCCGTCAGGAACTCCTCGAAACCTTTGGGGTCGGCCGGCTTAATAAAGTTTGGATCGATTGCGCCCGGTCTTTCCGGAGATATGAACGGACCTTCCATAAAAATGCCAACAACGTTCTTGGGCATTCCCTTGTACGGCAGGTGCTTCGCCAGCTCGTCAAGGGCTCCTTCCACGCCCATTAAAAGTGTCGTTGTTCCATGTGAAAGATGATATTCAGCTACTTTACTAGAACCTACTTCGTCGCCTACGTGAAAAGAATGGCCAACTGCTCCGTGCACATGTACGTCGATATAGCCCGGAACTAGATAGTCACCGTGAAAATCAACTCCATCGTAGGGAGATTCACCAAATCCGATCTCTGCAATCAGCCCATCTTCAACCACTACATAACCGGGTATCACTCTCTCTGGCAGAACAATGCTGCAGTTTTTAAAAACAGTCACTTACGGCACCTCCCTGAAGTCTACAGACTCTCTTCACTTTTTATAGTAACATATGGTCCATTCTTCGGCGACGTAAACCTAGAACTAATCACCGCCGTTTTATTTCAGACTTCTACTCCCCGGTGCTGTAAGGGGTAACCCCTCCCTGCAGTAGGGACATTCTTCAGGAAGGTAGCTTGCAATATCGATGGTCAAAAGAGGCACGTACAGCGTTCCCGGATCGAATCCGCTGCCTCTATCCACCAAGGCACAAACGGCTTCCACCGTGCCTCCTGCCTGTTTTACAACCTCCATAGTCTCGAGAACCGAGCCGCCGGTTGTCACTACATCTTCCACAACTACCACTCTTTCGCCAGGCTCGATGGCGAAAGTCCTTCTTAAGGTTAATTTTCCGCCTTCTCTTTCAGCAAAGATCGCTTTCTTACCTAACTGCCTGCCCAGTTCATAGCTTAAGATTATACCGCCAACTGCAGGTCCAATGACCACATCTACAGGTACTCCCTGGAGTCTTTCTACCCACTTTGCCACCAGCTTCTGAGTGATTTCGGGGTTCTCTAGCACCCTTGCGCATTGAACATACTGACCGCTGTGCTTCCCACTAGTGAGCTTAAAGTGGCCCGACAAAAGCGCACCTGATTCCTGAAAAATCGCTTTGATCTCCGTCATGACTTCATCTCCTCCACAATCTCAAAAAGCGCTCTGGCAGGATCTTCAGCTTTAGTTATGGGTCTGCCCACAACCAGGTAATCGCACCCCATCTCTACGGCTTCTCTTGGAGTGGCAGTGCGTTTTTGGTCCTGGCTTGCTGCGGACTGGGGTCTGATACCCGGAGTGACTGTTAAAAACTCCTCACCGCACAACGCCTTGATCCTCGCTGCCTCTAGAGGCGAACAGACAACACCGTCAAGACCTGCTTCCCGAGAAAGTAGGGCCCTCTTTTCTGCCCCTTGTGCTAGAGCACCGGCTCCTCCGATCTCCTGCCAATCGCTCTGGTTCAGAGACGTCAGAACCGTAACCGCAATTAGCTTGGGTGGTTTTTCCGCTTTCAGCGACGCTTCTTTAGCGGCCTTGAGCATCTCCAACCCTCCTGCAGCATGAACATTCAAGAGGTCGCAGCTGTCTGCCACCTGAGATACCGCACCGTAGACTGTCCTGGGGATGTCGTGGAACTTCAGATCCAAAAACACGTTGTATCCCCGGTATTTGATCTCACGAACATAGCTCAATCCCTCTCGGAGAAAGAGTTCCAAACCTATCTTTACTCCCACACCTTGAGGCAGCCGGTCCAGCAACCGATCCGCTTCCATTCTGCTCGGGTAGTCCAGTGCTACATAGATGCGATCAAGCATTCACATTCCTCCTAGCGATACCCACCAGTTCTTCAGCGGTGAGCCCTTCTTCTTCAAGGTAAGCTTCGAACTCTGAGGGCAACCTTTCGAGAAGAGTATGATCTCTAAACAGTCCGGAACCAACCTGTACCGCACTGGCACCAGCCATAAAGAACTCCAGCGCATCCTCGAGACAGGTGATTCCCCCTACGCCGATGACCGGAATCTTAACTCTTCCTGCTACTTGATACACCATCCTTACGGCGATAGGCCTGATGGCAGGACCGGAAAGGCCTCCCGTGATGTTGCCAAGCAGGGGCTTCTTACTCCTCACGTCGATGGTCATTCCTGTTAGCGAGTTAATGAGGGTCAGTGCGTCTGCTCCGGCATCTTCCACGGCAAGTGCAATTTCAACAATATCGGTCACATTAGGCGACAGCTTCACCCAGAGAGGAAGGTCCGTTTCGCTTCGCACTGCCTTTACCACCTGGTTCGCGGTTTCAGGTGACGTTCCAATACTCATGCCGCCTGCTTTGACATTGGGGCAGGAGATGTTGACCTCCAAAGCGGTAACTCCCGAACCTGCTAGCTTCTTCACAACCTCCACATACTCTTCAGAGCTGCGCCCCACCACATTTACCACGATGGGGATTTCCTTTTCCTTGAGAAACGGCAGGTAGTTGGTGAGGAAGTAGTCCACGCCGGGATTCTCGAGTCCGATGCAGTTCAGCATTCCGGCGGGAGTTTCGGCGATGCGAACGCCGGAGTTGCCCCTCCACGGTACAGTGGATACCCCTTTAACCACGATAGCACCAAGCTTCTTTAGGTCCATTAAGCGGTCGAACTCAACTCCATATCCAAAACATCCCGATGCATTCATAAAACGGTTTTTTAATTTAGCTCCGCCAATATCAACCATTGCCATCACTCCAGACTACGCTGCCGATGGGAAACACAGGTCCGTTGTAGCAGACGCGTTTTCTTAATATCCTTTCATCTTCCTTGACGCTGATATTGCATCCTAAACACACGCCAACACCGCAAGCCATACGCCGCTCAAGTGAGTAAAAGCCTTTGAGGCCCTGCTTCTCCAAAGTGTGATAGAGTGGTTCCGGACCGCAGGCAAAAACCGTTCGTTCTTTGTCTGATATGAGCTCTGTTACAACGCCTTTATAGCCCAAGCTTCCATCTACAGTGGCAACCTTCATCCTGCCGTAATTTTCAAACTCGCTGATCAGTATGGCATCGGAAGCGCTGTTAAAGCCAAGGAGGATCTCAAGGTCTATACCCTGTGCATGCATTTTCCTCGCAAGCCCCAACAGAGGCGGTACTCCTATACCTCCACCTACTATGGTTGCTTGCTTGATGCCATTGACGTCGAAACCGTGTCCTACAGGCCCCAAGATCTTCAGAGTCTCACCCGGTTTTTTCTCGCTTAAGATCTTCGTCCCTTTCCCCACCACTCGGTAAACCAGCTTGAGGCTGTTTGGGTCAGCATCGCAGATAGAGATAGGCCTCTTCAAAAACGGCTCCAATCTGCTGGTAACTTCAACGTGGACAAATTGCCCTGGTTCAAACTCCAGATAGCCTCCTTTAAGAGTCAGATCGAAGATGCCGTCTGCAATCTCCTTGTGATGCAAAATTTCGAAATCTGAGTTTTTCATCTCCATGACTTGCCTCCTTGTACAATGGTGATGCAGACATACCATGTTAATCAAAGTCATTGACCTTTGACAACCACATAGGAATTCCACTTCAGACAGTCTAATCTTCTCGTAACGGTAGGGCGTTCCGTCGAACCTCCTTGGGAAGCTCTAAGCTGTCCCGTCAGTAAGAGTGGAGCCCTGCCCATACAAGATGTTTCGAATGAGCACGTTGGGGATACAGCATGCTGTATGCCTCGAGTAAAGCGCAAGGTTGAAACTTGTATGGGTCTAGGGAACCTACCAGATCCTAACGAGAAAGTGGGTAATGCCATGTATTTTGCAGGTGTTGACATCGCTAAAAGGCGTCACGAACTGTGC
>LSQX01236262.1_pt1 | contig 34450 bp, 32 predicted proteins | sample 654561 | NCBI WGS metagenome assembly LSQX01 (sample SAMN04489861, study PRJNA283612) | anaerobic digester metagenome | isolation source: 4 biogas reactors fed with cattle manure at either 37C or 55C with and... | place: Denmark: Kongens Lyngby | collected 2014 | reverse complement strand
CAATAGATTATATAACTTTTTCTAAAATATTTAATTAATAATATACTTTCTTTTAGCATAAAAAAACAACAGGTAATAATTACCTGTTTCAAAGAGTATCACACTCCTTTTTTTGCCACAAAAGGAAAAAAACAGCCCGTTTCGAGGGCCGTTTTAAAGTTGCATTATTTAATGTTATCTAAAGAGAAAATACCTTCCCCTTATGAGGACGGCAGCAGCCGAAGGCTGACGGACGTGGGTGAGCACCGCAATATGGTAATTACAAGAAATAAAATCCCACGGCATCAATCATAAATTATTCCCGCATAAAGCACCTTAATTTTTTGCCAGCGCCAGAAATTTTTCCATCTGACTCCGCTTCATATCCAGCGTGGGATGAACATATCTTCTCATTGTGATGCTGACATCCGCATGACCTAAAATTTCCGAAAGGGATTTCGGATCAAAACCTACCTCAACGCACTTGGTAGCGAAGGTATGCCTTAAAGCGTGGAAGGTATAATCGGGCAAACCTAACTCATTAAGCAGCCTTTTGTACCGGTTATAGACATTCCTCGGATCGGGAATCCTTGTACTCCCCGTAACCAGGAAATTTTCCTTTTCCTTATGCATGCTCTTTAAAAACTCCATTGACGCCTCATTTAGCGGGATTATCCTTACTGAATTTTCGGTTTTCGGGGTATCGACACAAAGCATCGTTCTTTCGCCGAACCTTGTCTGACTGCTTTTTATCCGGCTTACCGTCCGGGACACCGTTATGGTTGAGAACGCAAAGTCAATATCCCCCCATTTAAGACCGCACAGCTCCCCTATACGCATACCGGTCATAATTGCAAGAAGAATTGCCGTATCCTCCCCGTGGATCTGGGGGGAAAGGGCTTTATATATTTTTTTTATCTGTCCGAAAGTAAATGTTTGAACCTTCTTAACCTTCATCTTTGGCAGAATAAACTTAACCGCCCTCGGCAGAGGGTTCCCGTTTTCGTTAAGATAGTTCACCGCCTGCTTAAGCAGTATCAGCACGTCGATTACCGTCTTTGATGAAAGGGGTTTCCCGTTTTTCCCTCCCTTTTCAAGGAGTTTGTTAGAAAAAGCGGTAATCATGGCGGTGGAAAGGCTGTTTATGTCAACGCCGCAGAAGAAGGGCCATATATACCGCCTTATCAAACCTTCGTACTTGTCGAAGGTGGTGGGTTTAACCCTCGCCTTCATGTTCCCGTTTATTAACCAGTCCATAACTGCGTCATAAACCGAAATGCCCGCCTTATCCCACTCCGGCGACCAGTCGTACAGCCCGTTTAAGGCGCAGATTTTTTTAGCCTTTGCCTCCTCATAGCTTTCCCCATAGATATAACCGTAAATAGCCTTCCCCGTCTGATCATAATCCCTGATGTAACGGGCTTCCCATCTGCCGTCTTTTCTCAGTCTTATATTTTCGCCTCTTCTTGCCATAATTACTCCTTTTCGTCTGCATAATTCTGACCACTTATCAATTAAAAATGACCACTAATGCAAACCCCGGCAAATGCCTGTTATATTATAATAAAGTAAATTGTTATACACAGCTTTGTAATGTATTAACGTAAAATTTGTCAAAATATCTTGACAAAACCATGTTCGTGTGCTATTATGTCAAATATAAGAATGCATTTCTGTGCGTTACTATATAAAGTGTGATACTCTTTGAAAAAATATGCCGCCGAATGTCAGAATTCGTTGAAAAAATCAGACTGTCGCAATACACGTTTTATATCCTCTGACTAGGCCGCAAAGCAAAAAAGTAAATACCCCTTAAAGTCCCCAAAGCTGAAAGGAGGTGAAACAAATGCTTGTCGCAACATACTTAACAGCCGGCGCTGTCTGCGCGTTTTTCTTCCAGAAGAAGAAGATGCGTCTGGCATCTATCCTGTATGCTCTGCTTACAGGCGTTCTTATTTTATATTTTCTGTTAATCACTTCCGAAGGTTTCGTTGGGATTTTAGCACGTTATGCTGGGGAAGACACCCTTGATCTTATCCGCCAGGCGGTGACTGTTGAACTGTTCCCCGGTCCGGTTACCGTCAGCATCATGTTTATTTCCAACCTTCTGCTTATTTTCAACGTGCTGTTCGCCTCCGCCCTTACGGTCACCCATGCGGTACGGCGCATTATCAGGGCTTTAAACACATTCGGTGTTGTTATAAGGCAAAAATTACTTAAGGCGGATGAAGTTCTTCACCGCTTTAACTGCCGTCAAAGGCGGTTTATCGAACTTTGCAGGATGAATAATTGATTTTCCTTTTTAATATATCCCCATTTAAAAAATTTATTATATTAAAAAGGAGACGATTAATAATGCAAAAGAATAAAAAACGCGGCTTTACCATAGTTGAGCTGGTTATCGTCNNGTAATAGCCATACTCGCGGCTGTGCTTATTCCGACCTTCTCTAACATAATCAAAAAGGCGAACATTTCTTCCGACAAGCAGCTTGCCAGAAACATGAACGCCGCGCTCGCGGCGGCGGACGCGGAAGGCGTGGTCGTGGAGGATATTTCCGACGTACTGCAGATAGTAAACGCGGCGGGCTATATCCTTGAAAACCTAAATCCCTCCACGGAAGGCTATTATTTCGTGTGGGATGAAGAAAGCAATCAAATACTGTTTATTGATAACGGTTTTAATGTGATTTTCAATTCCAAAGAATATAGTGAGGTAAAATCGAATTGGTGGTGCACCGTAGGCTCCGTTGCGGAAATTAAAAAGATCTCGACCGCGGGCATTTCCCTTTATTTTGAAAAAGACATTACCGGAGATCTTGCGCTTCAAAAGGTAGTGGGCTTTGATACGGGCTATTTCACCCTTACGGGGGCTCTTTCAATCAGCGGCACTGACGCCGTCACAGTAGTGCTTAAGGGCAATATCGTGGGGAATGTAACGATTGACGCGCCCAGTGCCACAATCAAGCAGTACGGCTCGATAAACGGTAATGTTACTGTAACAAGCGTCGCAAGCACCTCGTTTGATATCTTCGGCTATATAAGCGGCGAGCTTCAGGCCTTGGAAGGGCATATAAATGTGGAAAACAGCGGCAACGTAGCCACTATCAAACTTCCCGAAGAGACAAACGCCACCGTAACGGTTTCCGGTATTGTCAACGCTCTTGATGTTAAAGAGGATGCAGCAATTACAATATCCGGCGGTGAGGTCAGTGTTATTTATACTAATGGCCATGCCTTGGCTGTCACAAACAACGGATATATAGGTGCAGCGTGGGAAACAAGTGATTTAGAGGAAACAACCTCTATAACGATAGTTGCAGGTGTAGACGTCGGCGACGATTCACAAAAAACATATACTCTTAAAATTGCCACCAGATCACAGCTTGAAAATTTCCGCGATATGGTAAACGGCGGTCAGACCTTCGACGGAATAACCGTTGAATTAACAGCGGATATTGATTTAAGCGGCGAACCTTGGATACCTATAGGATTAGATAGTCGTGACCTTAAAACTCGAACTAAAGTTACTAAATATTTTAGCGGTATTTTTGATGGTAAAGAACATTCAATTCGTGGTCTGACAAATGAAGGTTATATACCTGCCGGTTCATCGTTTACAACTAATAGTGAAGGAATTACTGGCTATTGTTATGGTTTACTCGGATGTACTTATAATGCAATAGTCAAAAATCTTAATATGACAAACGTAAATATAATTGAATTATATAATAATAGTTCATTTTGTGTCGGTTCAATTATAGGTGCTGCGGTCGGAAATATTACTGTTGATAACTGTACTATTAACGGTTCAATAAATGGCACAGATTCAGTTGGTGGCGTTGCTGGTTATATATGGGTTGATGAAAAAAATCTAGAAAAAGCGCAAGTAGTATCTTTATCAAATTGCATTGTTAATGCAGATATTACAGCTTCAGGTAAACGTTGTGGCGGGATTGTAGGTGCTACAATGATAAATTACGGACCAAACGAAGAAGAAGGTATTATTGGAACTTCTTTTACAATTACAAATTGTAGCGTATCAGGTTCAATAACTTGCTATAGCACTACCGGAGGTGCCGGAGGATTATTCTGCGCATCAAGTAATGATGATTATGGCTGGCCAAACGCACTTACTGCAATTCCGGATGGCACTTCTTTAACAATATCTAATAATAATGTTTCGGCTACAATAAAATCGGTCAATAACCCTGCGAAAGCTGGAAAATACGAAGGTTATAGTTATAATGCTGTTTCATTTGTAGGAACAAATAATACATTTACTGGAACTTTAAACGGTAACTAATTAATTAAATTTTACTAAAGATATTTAGGTTTAAATAATTTATTATTAAAATTACTACAATAAATTCTATAAAATAGAGCTAATAATTCCCAATAAAATCAAAATTCAGTAGTAAAAACACCACCCCACACCCCCGCTTACGGGCGGGGGTGTGGCATAATTCAAGCTCAAAGGCGGGTGATAAACGTGAAATACACATCGAATAAAAAAGCCCGCCGGGGCTTTAAACACAAAACAAAAAAGGCGTTTACTCTTGTTGAACTTTCAGTGGTTATTGCGGTGACGGCGATACTCTCCCTTACCGTTTTTTCGCTTGTCGTTTCCCTTAACCGCTTTTATTACGCCAACGAAAAAAACGCCGATATCAAGGACGAACTTACCCGCACCGAAAGCTTTATAAAAGACTGGTTCAACTTTTTCGACACCGCCTCTTACCCTCAGCCGGCGGCAAGCCAAGACGGTAAAACTCTTGAATTTTCGGACTATCACCTTGAATATAACGGGAACACCCTTGCGGCATACCTCCCCGGCGGGGGAGAACCCGGGGTAATTACCTTAAAACATATAAAGGATGTTTCTTTTGAAAAACCCTTGCCTTCCAAGGGGTTGAAAAACCTTATAAAATGCCGGCTGACCTACGAAATAAACGGCAGAACAATGTACTTTGAAATAATGCTTGTTAAGTTGAGCAAAGTTACGGGGATCGGATAATAATGACTGACATTGTAAAGCAAAGCAAAAGCGTGGTAATCTACATAAATCCATATGCCCATACCGTAAGACTTACCCTTGAGGGGGAAGGCCCCGGGGCTTTTGCCGAATTCTTTGAGGAGGAATACCCCGAAAGCTTTACCGCCTGCGGCGACTACTCCGCGGCGGTGGACCACGCCCTGACCGAAATATATAAAAAAGCCCAGATTCCCCCGGTGGGGGCGACGGTTATCATCCCCGCAAGACTACTTACGGTTGACTATATAACCATACCCACCATCAAGCGGGGGAAGATAGGCGACGCCTTCGAAACCGAATATAAAATCCTCTACCATCACCACGAAAAGCTGTATAAGGCCGAAACGATGGTGGCTTCCAACCGCATAAACTCCACCTTCCGCCTTACGGTGGTGAAGAAGGAATTTATCGACGGGATAAAGGAGGTCACCGCCAAATACAAGCTGGTGTCAAGGGATTTCGTGCCGGAACCCTGCGCCGTGGCGGACGCCGCTTATATGCTCCACCCCCAGCTTAAAAAGACGGCGTGTATTATCGCCGACGTGCGCCGGTCCGACACCCTCATTACCGTCTGTGGTAAGGACGTGTTGTTGGGAAGCTATTCTCTCCCCTTCGGCTGGGAATTCCTGACCGGGGAAGTGGTGGACGAAACCGAGCTTTATACCCACGACTCCGCCGACCTGGTAATTTTAAACGCCAGGGAACGGGCGAAGGCAATGAAGCTTACCACCTTTGACGACATAAACATAAACGGCAAAAAGCCCCGGGACGATAACTCCCCGCCGCCGCCGGAGGAGGAATTTTCCGATGAGGAAACCCTCAACTTCGATGAGGAAACCGACGAGGAGCCGGAAGAAAGGGAAGTCCGCCCCGCCCAGCCCAAAAAAGTGAAATCCAAGCGGAAGCTCCCCGCTTATATGCTGCGGGACCTCCCCGAAAGCGAGGAGGGGGTTATTCTGGAAAACTTCCGGAACATACAGAAACGCATCCTCCTTATCGAAAGGCAGTGCGAACTTTCGGGATATCTGCCGAAGATCGAAACCGTCTGCCTTAATCTGCCGAAGGAATTCGAAATGATAGCTTCAAAGCTTAACGCCGACACGGAACACAATAAGCTCCACTGGATGAATCTGCCGGTCAAAAGCAATCCCAAGATAAGCTCGGTGGGATTGTACCAGTTTACCGCCCGGGAAATGAAAAACAATTCCCGCTTTCCGGTGTTTTGATATGAAAAGGACTAAAAAGGGATTCTCCCTTGTGGAATGCGCCGTCGCCCTTGCCCTGATTGCGGTTATAGCCGCCACCGCTTTTTCCACGGTGGTGGTGTCGGCGAAGCTTCAGAAAAAATACGACAGCTATCTGGTAGCGCTGCATAATCTGGAAAACATAAGCGCTTGTTATAAGTCCTGTTACCAATCGGGAAATTACGAAAACGCCCTTGAGTTCTATAACATAGAATTAGAAGAAAACTTATCGTTTTACTATACCAAGGATTTTGATAAGACCGTACATGATAATGATTACGAATACGGATTTTTCTTTACATCCGACGGGCTTCCCTCTACCGAAGATGATTACGATTTTCTGATAAAGGTTTACATAACGAAAAAACATTTGAGCTTTTCGGGCTACATTTACGACAGCTCGGGAAAGCTGATATATAAAACTCCCGGGGAGGTTAGTCCATGAAATGCAGTAAAGTCAGAAAAGGCGTGGTGCTTGCCTCCTGCGTGGTGGCAATGGCGCTGGTGATGGCGCTCTGCACCGCATTGGTGCTGGTGACGGCGGGAGCGTCTGCCGAATGGAGAGCAAGTGTTAATAGCCTTGATAATTCAACAAAACTCGACAAAGTCGGGGAGGATTTTGTTTTCGACGGCAGCTTTGATGTAGAAAACTATCAAAACGTTTTTGACATAAGCGTCGAAAACAACACCCTTACGGTCAGAAGCAAAAGCGGAAAAGTACTGCTTACGGTGGAAAAGGAAAACGGCAATAAAATCGTAAGCTGGAAATACGGGGAATAAGCCGGGAAAGGATAAATTTATTATATGATTGTTGTTTACATAATGTCCGGCTTTCTCGGCCTCTGCGTCGGCTCCTTCCTGAACGTGGTTATATACCGCCTTCCCGAAGGAATGAGTCTTGCCTTTCCCGCCTCCCATTGTCCCTTCTGCAAAGCCAAAATAAAATGGTACGACAATATACCGGTTTTGTCCTATATTTTTTTGTTGGGAAAATGCCGTAACTGCAAAGCGAAAATTTCCTTAAGATATCCTGCCGTTGAAGTGCTCAACGCCGTGTTATGGCTGTTATGCGTCAATGCCTTCTGGGAGGAAAACTACCGGTATGCCGTCGTGGCGGCGTTAGCCGTATCGGTGCTTATCTGCATTACCTTTATCGACATAAGAACCCTTGAAATCCCCGACGTCCTGCTCTGGCTGTTCGGGGCGTGCGGGGTCGGGTTGTTTCTGATAGGGGATATAAAGAACTGGCCGAACCATCTTATAACCTTCGGCAGCGTTTTGGTGTTATTCGCAGTCTTTTACTTTGCGGGCAAGGTGCTTTTCAAACGGGAGGCCATGGGTACGGGGGACATTATAATCGCCTGTTCTTCTGCCATAATGCTGGGCTTTTCGGAGGTGCTGCTTAGTCTGGTGGTTGCGTCGGTGGTCGGGTGTGTCGCCATACTGATTGTAAAATTCATACGCAAGGACGGGAAGAACACCGAATACCCCTTTGCCCCCTTCCTCGCCTTAGGCACGGTAACGGCGTTGTTATACGGAAAAACAATAATCGATTTATATTTAAGTTTATTTGACAGGGTGTAAAAATGCAGAAATTCAGATATACCGCAGTAAATATGCTTAACAAAAAGGTGAGGGGGATTTACCTTGCCGCCAATGAGGAGGAGCTGCGGTTTCAGCTTGCCAAGCAGAAGCTGTATCTTATAAAGGCGAAAAAAGCCCCCGAAAAGACACAGGCTTCCTTCTTTGCGGTTTCCAGCAAGGTTAAGCCCGCAGAAAGGAACACTTTCTGCCGTCAGCTTGCCATTATGATAAATTCCGGCGTTTCCATCGTAAACAGTATCGGGATACTTAAGGACCAGAACTATTCCGGCTTCTTCAGCCGGGTTTTGGACAGCGTCCACGAGGATATAAAGGCAGGGGTGCTGTTGTCGGACGCAATGGCGAAATACCCCAATGTTTTCCCCAACTTTTTTACAAGCATGGTGAGCGTGGGGGAAAAAAGCGGAATGCTCGACGAGGTTCTCCGCACCATCGCCGACTACTACGAGGCCGACACACGGATAAAGAAGAAGGTCAAGTCCGCCCTGACCTACCCTGTCGTACTTATGGCGTTGATGGTGGGGGTGCTGGTGCTTATGGTGGCCTTTGTTATCCCCGCTTTCCAGAAGTCCCTTTCGGCACTGGAGGTGGAAATGCCCCCCATAACCACGGCGATTATGGCCTTCAGCAACGTTGTGCGGGCATACTGGAAGGAAATGCTGCTGGTAATCGTAGTCATTGTCGTAGGAATCGCATTGTTCATAAGGACAAAACGGGGGAAATACCTGTGGCATACCCTCTTTTTAAAGCTTCCCATATTCGGGAAGGTGCAGAACTCCCTTATTTCCGCCAGGTTCGCCCGTTCCTTCGGACTTCTCCTTGAAAGCGGTATGGACCTTACCGACGCCATGGAATCGGTGATTGTGGTGCTGGGGAACAAAAACGCGGAAAAACGGTTTATGGCGGTGGCGGAGGAGGTCAAGCAGGGACAGAATTTTCCGAACACTCTTGAAAAATACAAGATGTTCCCCCAGATGCTTATTCAGATGATTTCGGTGGGGGAAAAGACCGGCTCAATCGGTCAGGTGCTTTTAAGGTCCTGCAACTACTTCGACGAGCAGGTAGAAACCTCCCTTTCCTCCATATCCCAGATAATCCAGCCTGCCATGCTGGTGATTATGGGCGGTGTAATGGGGTTAATGTTTTACGCCATATACGCGCCTATGATTTCGATTATGACAACCCTTAACTAACAGGAAGGTGTGACGGTATGGACATCGATTATGAAATTCTGCAGTTTTTTCTGTACAAAAAAATAATAAAAAAGAAGGAAATGGATACAATCTACGCCGAATGTAAAAAGCAGAACATTCCGGCGGACAGGTATCTGGTTTCCCATAACATATGTTCCGAGGTGGGGGTCCTTGACGCCTTGGGGGAATACTACGCAATGCCCTATGTGGAAATGGATATGCTGGAGGTTGACAAGGACCTATTAAAGATATTCAACCTTCAGCTTTTACGGAAGAACAAGTTTGTCCCAATCCACATTGACATAAACGGAGTGCTTATCGTTGCCACGGGGCATCCCATGGACTTTGCCGGGCTGTCCGTGGTTTCCGCCTTTTATACCGGTGAGGTAAGCTTTATCCTTGTACCTCCCTCCCAGATTGACAATTTTATCGACGCGGAGGCGGCCATAAGGTCAACCGCCGTCGCCCTTGAGGATTTAAACAGCACCAACGACAAGGCCGAAGACGAAAATAAATCCAAGGTGGAAAACATAACCGACGAGGAACACGACGCGGTTAACGCACCCGCCGTCCGGCTGGTAAACTCGATTATAAAAGAAGCGGTGCCCTTCAGGGCAAGCGATATACATATAGAACCCTCAGAAAGAACCGTACGGATAAGATACCGTATCGACGGTCAGCTAACCGACAGGGCGAAGTTTCCCATTGAATCCTACCCAGCCATTTCGGCAAGACTTAAAATACTGTCGGGAATGAACATCGCCGAAAGGCGGCTCCCCCAGGACGGCCGAATAAACATGACCATAAACGGTTCCGAATACGACTTCCGGGTGTCCACTCTCCCCACCGTTCACGGGGAAAAGTTCGTTATAAGAGTACTTGATAAATCCGCATTCAACCTAAAACGGGCGGAACTGGGCTTCACAAAAGAGTCCAATATACTGGTGGATAAAATGCTTGCCCGTCCCCACGGGATAATCCTTATGTCGGGCCCCACCGGCTGCGGCAAGTCCACCACCCTTTATACCTTTTTACGGGAAGTTAACAGCCCCAACGTAAATATCGTAACCGTTGAGGACCCGGTGGAATACACCATGTTGGGGATAAACCAGACTCAGGTGAACACCAAAGCCAACCTTACTTTTGCCAGCGTCCTCCGCTCCATTATGCGTCAGGACCCGGACATTATCATGATTGGGGAAATACGGGACGAGGAAACTGCCCAGATTGCCATACGGGCGGCCATTACCGGCCACCTTGTGTTTTCCACCATTCATACCAACGACGCCCCGGGTGTGCTTACACGGCTTACGGATATGGGGGTTTCCAGCTACCTTGTGGCGGACGCGCTTATCGGGGTTATATCCCAGCGGCTTGTAAAGCGGCTGTGCCCCGCCTGTAAAAAACGGGGAAAAACCAATGCCCGGGAAACCGCCATGTTAGGGTTCAGGGAACCGATAAGCATATACCGCCCCAAGGGCTGCCAGTTCTGCAACAATACCGGCTACCGGGGGCGGATTGCGGTTCACGAAATAATGCTGCTTAACGAAAATATACGAAATGCCATGGTGGAAAATATACCGGTGGAGCAGCTTAGGGAAGTGGTCAAGGCAAACGGAATGGTACCCCTTTGGGAAAACTGCAGGGATTATGTACTGAAGGGAATAACCAGCATACAGGAGCTTATGGCTTTGTATATGGAATAAAAGGGGGAAAGTCTTATACCGCATTATACAAAGACACCCAAACGAATGGACTGGGACAGATGGTATGAGTACGCCGTGGAATATTTCAACACCCACGGCAACCTCCTTGTGCCTTCGGAATACGTCACCCCCGACGGAATAAAGCTGGGAAGATGGATAAACCGTCAGCGGGCGGCATATCAGGGCAAGGGGTCATATGCCATTGATATCGACCGTATTGCAAAGCTGAACGCCATCAGAATGATATGGAAGCTGGAACACAGGGATAAATGGGAAAACTGGTATAAAGCCGCAAAGCGGTATAAACTGATAAACGGGCATCTTGATGTACCCATCGACTACATTGACGGGGAAATGCGGCTTGGCAACTGGATTTCCGAACAACGGAAAAAGTACCGTTTCGGAAAGCTGGAAAAGGAAAAGGCGGAAAAGTTAGAACGATTAGGGATAAAATGGAGTATGATAAGCTGCCTTCCCTGGGAAAAGTGGTATTATTATGCCTCGGTTTACCGGAGGGAAAAGGGTAATTTGGCGGTGTCTTTCCATTATGTCACCTCCGACGGTTACCGTCTCGGTCAGTGGATATACACCCAGCGGGAAAAATACAACACCTCAAAGCGGGGGGAGCTGACGGAAGAGCAGATAAAGCTGTTAAACGGCCTTGACATGATTTGGGATATGAAGGCCTACTTAAGAAAGAATTGGCTGGACATGTATTCCTTTGTGGCGGAATACAAAGAAAAGCACGGCCATCTGCCGAAGAGCAGGGATATTTTCGGTCCCGGCGGAAAAAGCGCAGGTTACTGGATAATAGCCCAGCGAAACCGCTTAACGGGAAAGGATAAGGAAAAAATACCTGAATATCAAAGGACACTCCTTGAAACAATCGGAATAGCCCCCTGGAAAACAAGGGCGGAAAAATCTGCTTCAAAGCACTATTATACCGTAAGACAGCCGGGAACGATTACATAATTAAATAGGAAGGGTAGAGCAGCAAAATGCCTTCCCCTTGAGGGGAAGATGTCAGCTGAAAGCAGACGGATGAGGGGCAGTACCGCATATCCGGAAACCATACAAAAATTAAATTATAGCTGCCGCTTTGGATGAAATCAATTACTTATAAAAAGAAGAATAAAGTCAAATAAAGACATATTAAAACGGGTATTATGCCGAAACATAATACCCGAATTTTATTTAGTGCATTTTACCTGTAATTAAAAGGATTCCCCGTCTTCGTCCCAGCTATAGTCCCAGTCTTCATCCCAGCTATAGTCCCAATCTTCGTCCCAGCTATAGTCCCAATCTTCGTCCCATTCGCCGGTACCGCCGAAAAGATCGCCTATCAATGATTCAAGATCATCATAGCCGAAATGTTCGCAAAGACCATCGGCGGTGGTAATTTCCGCAGCTTCGGGAATCTGGGGCAGGGTGCCGCCGGTTTTTACCTTAATGCTGAAGTCGAAATCGGGAACTTCGTCTATCAATTCAGATTCGATGGAGCTTAAGGAAAAGTCAACGGAGGTTTTATCATACTTCAAAACACCCTTAATTGTGACAAGGGGTTCGCTGCCGGAATCCGCCGCCATTTTGCTTAAAGATTCCCCGTACATGGGCAGGAAGTAATCAAGAAGTTGGGAAGAAAGGCCGATTGTGAATTCTCCGTTTGCTTTTATATAGTCAAGGTCAAATTCCAGAGCCCTTAAGTTTATGGTGGTTCTTCCCAAGCCCTGCTTGAGTTCAACATCAACGTCAACATAGGCATTTAACTTGTAGCTTTCGGACGTATCCTCGGCGTCACAGACAACCACGGCATTAATGGCGGTTTCTTTGGTGTCGATTTTAATCTCCAGCTTCTGATCTTCCCCGAAGACGGCGTTTTCACCGAGTTCAAGCACAAGGGATAAATCCAGTTCAAAGTCGTCCCCGTCGCCGGCGGAAAGGCCTATTTCGTTTTTAACGATATAGCCGGTTTTCTGGGACACGGCAAAATCGAAGGTGCCTTCCACCGTAACATTGGCTTTTTCAAACTGCTCAATGATAAATGCGGGGTCAAAAAGCTTTTCGCCGGTCAGCTCATCGTCGGAAGCGCTTAAAAGACTGACATTTCCGTATGTTGTCTTGGGCAGAGCCAAAAAGCCGTCACCGATGACACTCAGGTCGCCTTCGGAAATGAGTTTGAAAAAGTAATCAAACAAGGAATAGATATAATTCTTAAATTCCTCGCCCGCTTCATCTAATATTTTCTTAACTCCGTTAAGATAGGTGGTAATAAACTTCTTGACGCTTTCATTGTCAAGGGTATAGGTGGTTAGTATGCAGTCGATTTCCTTTTCTCCTACCTTAACCTTTTCCTTTTTTACGGTGTGGGGGATTTCTAAGATTGCCTTTTTAAAAGCTTCATCATCCTTGGAAATGATTGATTCTAATTCGGATTCATCCAACAAAGGCAGCGCAAAAAATGCATCCTCCCCGGCGATTCCCTGAAGTTCGCTGATGATATTCTTGATTGTGTCAAGGGAAATCTTGAAAGCGGAAACTTCCTCATCCTCGCCCGGTTCAACGGTTATGACCTTGTCCTTGAAGTAAAAGCCGGCATTAGCTAATTCTTCTTCTCCGTCTTTAGCGGAAAACAAAAAAGCAAAGTTACCGTTATCAATGTAAAGGTTACTGTTAAGTTCTTCATTATCTTCGCCGTTCTTAACGGCAACTTCAAAGGTTCCCGACTTAAGGGCGGAATTCAGCACCTTAAGTAAGGGAGAATTAGAAATAATGGCGTCGTTTGTCGCTTTGGTGACGTCTTTAATAAATTTTACATTGTCGTTTACCGCCTGTTCGTAAAGGGAGGGCTGTAAAAAATCCTCACAGGATGCCAAAGCCGGAAGAACAAGCATAAGCAGTGCGACAGTAAGGGCTAATACTTTGATTTTCGAAGTTGATTTCATAAAAACCCCTCTCAATTTTCTAAGCATTTTTTGAACATGTATTGTAAATAAATGCAAATCAGGCAGAAAACCATAATTTGCATCGCATAGTATAACATAATCTTTATATTATGTCAATGACTAATTTAAATTCCCGTTAACATAAGAAGAAGCGAAGCGGTTTCCCGCTTCGCCTGATATTCAATTAAAACAATTAAAAGATGCTGAACTGAAGGAACAAGGTGGCAAACAGGGATGAAACAAGGGAAACCACGGTTATCTGGGTGTTGATGGAAGGACCTGCGGTATCCTTGAAGGGATCGCCCACTGTGTCGCCCACGACCGCCGATTTATGAGCGGTGGAGCCTTTTCCGCCGTTGTTGCCGGATTCAACATATTTCTTACTGTTGTCCCAGAGGCCGCCGGCATTGGNNCGGGGACAACGCCTTCTTTGCCTTCCTTAAGGCCGACGATTTCTTTAAACTGCCTGTGGATTTCGGCAACCATACGCTGGGCGTTACGGTCAACGCCGAGTATAAGCAGGGCGGAAAACACCGCCGGGATGGCAGCGCCGACCAACAGGCCGAAGAAAACCATGGGGTTGGTTACGTCAAAACCGGTAAGTTGCGTAATTTCAAGACCGGCTTTTGCGATTGCTTCGTTAACTTCCGACATGAATGCGCCGAGAAGGGAGATAACCGTAAGTCCGGCTGCGCCGATGGCAAAGCCCTTAGTAACGGCTTTAACCGTATTGCCGGCGGAGTCGAGTTCGTCGGTGATTTCAAGCACTTCGTCACCGAGGTTGCCCATTTCAGCAAGGCCGCGGGCATTGTCAACGATGGGGCCGTAGGCGTCGTTGGAAATTATCATGCCCACTATCGAAAGCATACCCACCGCAGCCATGGAGATTCCGAAGAAGGCATAGCCTTCGCCGATAGGTGCGCAGAGCTTATAGGAAACAAGGGCTGAAACGCCGATACCCACCATGGAGGGAAGGGCGGAAATCATACCGTAGGAAAAGCCCGAAAGAATTGTGAAGGCAGGACCGGATTCGGAAGCCTTTGCAACCTTGTGGACGGGGCTTCTCCGGTCGTCGGTGAAGTAGTCGGTGGCGATACCGATGATAACGCCGACTAAAAGGCCGAGGGTGGATGCGCCCCAGATACGCCATTCGCCGTTATTGGGAATGGAGGAGAAGTCAAAAATGGCGGTAACTCCTGCCGAAAGAATGGCAAAAATTGCGGTAGTAATGTAGGTGGAGGAGTTAAGCGCCCGGGTGGGGGAGCCTTTCTTACCCATTCTGGCGCAGGCAACGCCGATGATGGAGGACAGAAGTCCTATTGCCGCATAGGCAAACACCAGGGTGATGTTAAGCTCTTTGTTGGGAAGAGCGGTGGCCATAACCAGAGCCGCTGCCATGGAAGCAACGTTGGAGTCGAACAGGTCTGCGCCCATTCCGGCAACGTCGCCCACATTGTCGCCCACGTTGTCGGCTATAACCGCCGGGTTGCGGGGGTCGTCTTCGGGTATGCCAAGCTCGACCTTACCCACCAGGTCTGCCGAAATGTCGGCGGTCTTGGTGAATATGCCGCCGCCCGCCTTTGCAAACAAAGCAAGGGAGGAAGCGCCGAAGGAGAAGCCCAGGGTTACGGTGGCGTCGTTGGAAATCATCCATACAAGGGCAACGCCCAAGAGGGAGGAACCCACAACCGCCATGCCCATAACGGCACCGCCGCGGAAGCCTGCGAGGAAGGAGGGCTTAATCCCTTTTTGCGCCGCTTCGGCGGACTTGATGTTGGCAATGGTGGCAATCTCTATGCCGATAACACCGGCGATGGCGGAGAAAACAGTACCGCAGAGGTATGCAACAACCATTTCAACATTAAGAAGTATTTTTGCGTCTTTGCTCCAGACCGGTTCGGGGAGGAAGACAAAAATAACAACTGCAGCCACAGCGGCAAATTTGGCAAGGGCTTTGTATTCCCGTCTGAGAAAGGTTCTTGCCCCGTTTCTGATGTATTTGCCTACCTGGGCAATGCGTTGATTGGAAGACGGACGTTTTACGACCCATCTGTAAAGCCAGGCTGCAAAGCCGAATGCCAGCAGGGCAACGACTATAGCCGTGACTTCAAAAGCAGTCAGATTAACTGTCATTTGCGTAAACACTCCAATTCAATATTAATTTGCAAAACCGCATTGATATTATCACTTTCGTCGGAAATTTTCAATATCTAAAGGTGTTTGTTAACATTTAATTAACAATTTTATTTTCCGCCGGAATCAGAGGTTTTACGGGGAATGTAAATCAGCCTTCCGACTTCCGGGGAAGGGTCAACCCCGGGCTGACGGATGAGAGGCTGTACCGCATAGCCGGGAAAGAATGGGCAAATGATATCCTCTTCTATATGCCGGGTTAAATTGCCTTACCGTAATATATTATAAAAATGAAATTTCCCGCTGTCGGGATTTCATTTTAACCTTGACAACCGATAATTTTCGTTTTATAATACAAAGAACACTCAAGTAAGGGTTATAAAAATGCTGGAAAAATTTCTTGAAAGAACATATTTTACAAATTACGAAGACTTAAAGAAAAATTATTCCGTCATCGTGCCGGAAGGCTTCAACTTTGCTTATGACGTGGTTGACGAATGGGCGAAAACCCAGCCGGGGAAAAACGCCCTGCTGTACTGCGACGACTTCGGCGCAAGGCGGATGTATACCTTTACCGAAATTTCATATTATTCAAAGAAGCTGGCAAATTGGTTTGTAAGCTGCGGCATAGGCAAAGGCGACAGGGTTTTGTTTATGCTTAAACAGCGTGCCGAGGTCTGGTTTACCCTTGTCGCCCTCCACCGTATCGGTGCGGTGGCAATCCCCGCCTCCTACCAGCTTACCCCCAAGGATATCGTTTACCGCTGCAACGCCGCAGAGGTTAAGTTAATCTGCATCACCGACGAGGATGAAATAATACTGAACGTAAAAGCCGCCCTCCCCGAATGCAGAACCCTGAAAAACGTGGCGGTATGCGGGGAAAATATCCCCGACGGATTTTTCGATATGCGCAAATGCATATCCCATACTCCCCCTCTTGAAGAACGCATACAAACAAAAACCACCGATCCCATGCTTATTTACTTTTCCTCCGGCACCACCGGAATGCCCAAAATGGTGCTGCATGACTTTTCCTATCCGGTGGGTCATATAATCACCGCAAAATACTGGCAGCATGTGGAGGAGGACACATTACACCTTACCATGTCCGATTCCGGCTGGGCGAAATTCGCCTGGGGAAAGATATACGGCCAGTGGATATGCGGCGCGACGATAGTGGCATATGATAACGAAAAATTCTCCCCCCACAACACACTGGAACTGTTGCAGGAATTAAAGGTAACCACCTTCTGCGCCCCGCCCACAATATTCCGCTTTCTTATAAAGGAGGATATCGCCTCCTACGACCTTTCTTCTATAAAGCACTGCCTGATGGCGGGGGAGCCGCTTAACCCCGAGGTTTACCACCGGTTTAAGGAACTCACGGGCCTTACCCTCTGCGAAGGCTTCGGTCAAACCGAAACACCGGTACTGTGCGCTAACTTCGAAGGCATTGAAATAAAACCCGGTTCAATGGGAAAACCCTCCCCCGACTACGACATCGACATTGTGGATGCCGAGGGCAACCCCTGCGACGACGGCATACCCGGCTATATTGTGGTGAAAAATCTTTCGATAAAGTATCCCGCAGGGTTGTTTAAGGGCTATCTTAAGGATGAAGGGGCAAACGCCGAATCCTTCAGGAACGACTGCTATTACACCGGCGATATGGCGTGGCGGGACGGCGAAGGCTATCTTTGGTTTGTCGGCAGAAACGACGACGTTATAAAGTGTTCGGGCTACCGGATAGGCCCCTTTGAGGTGGAATCCGCCATTATGACCCATAAGGCGGTGCTGGAATGCGCCGTAACCGCCTATCCCGACGAAATACGGGGACAGGTGGTTAAGGCAACCATTGTCCTTGCCAAGGGCTACAAGCCTTCGGAAGAGCTGAAAAAAGAAATCCAAAACCATGTCAAGCATGTGACCGCCCCCTATAAATACCCCCGGATTGTGGAATTTGTGGAGTCCCTCCCCAAAACCACCAGCGGCAAAATTATGCGTAAGGCGATACGTCAGAAGGATGAAAGCGGTGTTGAAAAGCAGGACTAATCTAATAAAATGCATCTATTCGGCAGTGGTGGGGGGAGCTTTTCAGCTATCCTTCAGGCTTCCGTCGGACCTTGTCACCCAGATAATACTGATTTTTATTTCCGGCCTGCTATTTAGCATTCCTTTTATTATAAACGTACAGACAATAAAAAATTACAGGGTAGAGGGTATTAAGGGGTTTATAATCTCGGATATGCTTTTTGCCTTTGCTCCGGCGGTGATATCCGCCGTCTTTGCGGAGGTTGTATATATTTTATTTAAGGATATCCCCGATTATTCCAAAGGCATGGGAAGTATAATGTTCATTGCCATCGCTCTGCTTCTGATGCTGTGTTTCTGGTTGGGATATCTTTTAACCAATGCTATATACAAGCGCCTTGACGAGGATGATTAAAAAAGTGAAAAAAATTAAAATAAAACTATTGCATTTATAAAATAAATATATAAAATAAATAGCTGTATGCTTAATTGAGTAAAGTTAATTAAATATAACCGCCTTTAGCTCAGCTGGATAGAGTAACGGATTCCGATTCCGTCGGTCGGGGGTTCGAATCCCCCAGGGCGGGCCATGAAAAAAGCACTTGCGAGAGCAAGTGCTTTTTTCAACAATATTCGCCCTTCGGCGAGTGATATGGCTTCGCCGTTATATTCGGCTTGCACCGAGTGATATTAGCTGTGCAAGTTATAAGGCGGATATAATATCACTGCATCGCAAGCTGTAATACAATTCTTGCCGCAGGCAAGAATATAACTCTTATCTTGAATACATAAAATAAATATAGCTTAAACTCCTTAAGTTGATAAAAATACTATATAATAAAGCTTCTGATTTGTCAACATAAAAATTATAGCTGATTATAAACATAAATGAAATATACGGAAACAGGGTGCTGCGTAATGATTGCCTTGCGAATGTGAAATACGCCTGACGGCGTGTGGAGGGCAAATTATATTTCGCATCTATACCATTTATTTATCCCCCCCACCTGAATCTTGACATCTTAACAAAACAGTGGTATTATTGTACCTGATACAATACTTAATGACACAAGGTACAATGTCAGCAGCCGGGTTTTACGAATATCCGTTTAGAAGCTTTGAAATCCGCTTCAGAAAGGCAACCGAAATGAAGAAATCCATATTTGCGTTATTGCTTGTTTTCGCCGTTACGGCGGCGGTTTTGCTTGTTTCCTGCACCTCGCCGGGGACCGGCGAATCTACAGACCAGTCGTCAAAATCACAGACAACAAGCCAGCAGGGGAATGATTCCGGCGGGGAGGAAAGCACCTCCCAGAGCTCCGACCGGTCCGAAGCCTCGGCCGACACATCGGAAAACGAAAGCTCGGAAGAAACCGAAGACGACCCCTATTTTTCCAAAGTTGACAAAGACGAAAGTTATCCCTCCTCCGCCGCCACCATCGTGTTCGACGGCAGCCAGATAACCTCCACCGGCGAGGGTATCAATGTCAGCGGCAAAACCGCAACCATAACAAAGGCGGGCACTTTTATAATTTCGGGTACCTCCCCCGACGGGCAGATAGTGGTGGACATACCCAAAACCGATAAGGCGCAGCTGGTGTTCAAGGGACTTAATCTAACCTGCACAAGTTCCGCTCCCGTATGGATAAAATCCGCCGACAAGACGGTTATAACCCTTGCTAAGGACACCGAAAACCGCCTTACCGACGCAGCCAATTATACCGTCAAAAACGAATTGGACGAACCCAACGCCTGCCTGTTTTCCAAGGATGACCTTACAATTAACGGTCAGGGGAAGCTTATCATCAATGCAAAACACAACAATGGCATAGGTTCAAAGGACGATCTGAAAATTGTTTCGGGGACTTTTGAAATCAAGTCCCGCAACAACGCTCTTAAAGGCAACGATTCGGTAGCCATAGCCGGCGGGGTTATTACCATAGATTCCACCGACGACGGGATAAAAGCCGAGAACGAAACCGAAGAAGACAAAGGGTTTATTTATATCCGCAAGGGCACCATAAACATCAAGTCGGGGGACGACGGTCTTCAGGCGCCCCGGAGCATTACCATAGCCGGCGGAACGGTTACGGTGGACGCGGGGGGCAGGGAAGTAAACTGCGACGGTACCACCGACATTGCCCAAGGCAGTCTGATAAAGAAATAAATTTCCAAAATTAAAAGCCGCCGTACGGTGGCTTTTTTCGTTGAATTATCTGCCAATAATATATGAATTATATGCCGATGGATTTCATAAAGGCTGGCATAATAAAAAGCCTCCCTTGTGCAAAGGGAGGTGTCACGGCTTTGCCGTGACGGAGGGATTGTTACCCGCCGGTGTAAGCCGGTGCCTTCATTCCGCAACTCTCCTGTATATACGGTACTACCCCTCATCCGTCAGCCTTCGGCTGACACCTTCCCCTCAAGGGGAAGGCTTTTTTATCCTATCGTTGTGCCGGGGGTGTTGTCCTCCGCTAACTTCTGGACGAAGGACTGCATTTCGGCTTTGGAGTTTACCCCGTGGGCGTTTTGTATAAGCTTCTGCTTTTCCTCATCGGAAAGGGAAGCATACCTTTCCATGGCCTTGTCGTTCTGGGCAAGGGCCATTCCCAGTCCGAGTGGAATATCGAATTTCTTTTTTGCCATAATCATTTATCCTTTATCAGTTATCTGCCTCAGGCAGGGCAGTTGTTTTTACCCGAAATTATTTTCCGTAAATTTTAATTTTATATACTTCCATTATTTTGCACAAAGACACCCGACATAATGTACAAAAGAATGTATATAAATTTATGCACATTTACCATCATTTAATCAAGCGTCCATATTGTATTCATAATCATCGGATATACTATGCACGAAAGGTAAGATAGGATAAAAAATTACCCGACAGTCAGATTTTATTAATAAGGAGATGTTAATATGAATAAAGCGATAGTATCAGGTTTAACCTACAATTACAAAGTAGAGCTTAACACCCTCAGCGACGTTAAGAAATTCGTTGAAACCGCCACCAAGTTCGAAGGCAGGCTTTTGTTAAAGAGCGGCAACAAGTTTTCGGTAAACGCAAAGAGTCTTCTCGGCGTTCTCCTTGCCCGCAAGCTTAACTGGAATGATTTAATGCTTGTTTCGGAAAAGGATTGCTATCTTGATTTTGAAAAATACATTATCGGATAAGCAATAATGAAAAATTCCAAAGGATGTTATCCTATCTTATATCTTTATTAAAACGGCCGTCGTTAAAGGACGGTCGTTTTTTATTCCGCCGAAGGCGGATTTCATCCGAGACATAGTCGAAGATTTCATCCATATCGCAAGGTATGGATTTCATTCCGCATCTTTCCCGTATATACGGTACTACCCCTCATCCGTCAGCCTGCGGCTGACACCTTCCCCTCAAGGGGAAGGCTTTGTTAGTATCCGCATATAATATAAAGATTAGATGCTGCTTTATACAAAAACTGAGCCTCAGAGCGAAAAAAAGCCTCCCTTGTGCAAAGGGAGGTGTCACGGCTCTGCCGTGACGGAGGGATTGTCGCCCACCGGTGTAAGACAGCGAATTTTATTATTGGATTTAAGGTAAACAACCCCTACTTTTTTTCATTTCTCGCTTCAAAATAATGCCTTTTTATCGTCATGTCGCTTTTTGCCACACAGGCGGTGTAGTTGGCCTCTGCCACCTCAAGTTCGGTTTCGCTGCATTTTCCCCGGGCGTATTTGGCAAGGCAGATAAGCAGCGCCGAAGTGGCGCAGTCCAGCTCGTACCTTGCCACATCCTCCTCTAACTTGGCTTTGCGCCGGTTTTCCGCGGATATTTCCGCATTCTTCATCGCCTTCCGGAGGATACAGGCAATAACCGCTCCCATAACTCCGGCGGAGGATAATATAACCCCGATTGCTTCGGTCAGATATGCCATAACCGTAACCTAAAAATCATACAAAATCGACACAAGGGCTGCGCAGAAGCCGGTTAATATCCCCCATGCCGCCGAAACCCAACCGAAGAGCCCTGATTTTCGTCTTTTCATTCTTCGTCCCTCTTTTTATACTGCTTTACAAGATTGTGGGCATACACCGTCACGGAAGCGCAGATCAGCCCCTGAACAAACCCCATAAGCAGGGTCTTTAAAAGGTCATGTATCCCCGAAGGGTAGTTCCGGGAAAGCAGCCAGATACAGGCGAACACCACCCCCGCCGCCCCTATCACAAAGGGTATGATATAATCCGGCAGGCGGGATTTCTTCAACGCCCCGCCCAGGGCGTACAATACCGGCAGCAGCACCAGCAGCGCCGGAGAAATGTATTCCTCCAAGTTCATTTCAAATATCCTTTCTGTGTTTTTTATTTCGTCGATAACCTGGTGTTCAGCTTATTGTTTTTACTGTCAAGGTCTATGTTATTGACCCTTGCAAGATAATCGTCAAGCTGCGCTTTGGTAATCCCTAAAATCTCGCAGCAGACGGCAAACTCCTCCGTGGACGCCGAATTGGTATAGCAGTAGTCGAGCCTTGAATAAAACGCCGCCCGGTCAGCCATTTCCCCCGCTTTTTCCTTGTCCGTCCCCAGAAGGAGGTACATATCGAAGTAGCTTTTACGCCGATTGTCGTAAACCTCCTCGGAAGAAGCAGCAATGCCGTATGCCTTCCTTTCGGTATCGCTGGGCGGGGCGTAGCCGGCGGATTTCAATACCATCAGCAGTTCCCCCAAATAAGCGTCGTCAACGTTCGCCTCCTTAAGCTGGTTTATGTATTCCTCCAGCTTAACCCTGTCGCTGACCCCCGACACCTTTTTTCCGTCAAGGGTCTGTGAAGTTATAATATTTTTTCCGATGGTAGAAGGGGACTGGGAGGGGGTGTACTTTCCGCTTTCGTCCCCGGTTTCCTTTGATTTGTCGGAATATTCCGCCATCTCCCGCTTGAAGTCCTGTTCCTCCTTCCTGACCTTGTCCTCATATGCCCGCTTTTCCGCTAGGAGTTTCTGCTCATATTCCCGTTCAAGACTGCGGACATACTCCTCATATTCCTGTTTAGCTTTCTGTTCTTCCTCTTTCTTTGCCGTCTCCTCCTGCCGTCTGTCCTCCGCCAGCTGGGCGGAGGCAAGGTCAAAGGCGGCGGAATACAGCCAGTCGTCGCTTTTTAGCTTTTTATCGGCATATTCCTTTTCCATCTCAAGCAAAGCCTTGTTTTTATCTGAATACAGTTTGGACAAAGCATCGTATTTGGAACGGGTAAGTTCGGGCAAAGCCTGATTGAGGGACAGATTGCTGTTTATGGTCTCCTGTTCCGCCTCCCCGGAACGGGAAAGCCCCCTTGACGCCATATACTGGGAGATGTTTTTGGCATCCAGCGCCGACCTGGCGGAGGTCTTGTTGGAATCCAGAAAATGCTGCTCGTTAATTTTATCGGCAGAAGAACCGTACTCCTCCCCGATGTTTTTAACTGCTTTTTTATAATACTCCTCAAAGGCTTCAAAGGCGGGGGAGGTTTTCATTAGGTATTTTTTCGCCTGTTCTATATAATCTTTGTAATCATATCCCATCCGGAAGTTCTCCTTTTTCTTTATAAGTCACCTCATAGCTGTGCAGTATCAAATCCCTCCCCTCCGGGGAGGAAAAGGTGAAAGCCACCCCGTCGGTGTAGTATATGGAAAGGGGTATTTTAAGCTTAACCGTCTTTCCCGAAAGGTTTACCGGTACCGAAAAATCCTGTTTCCGTCTGCATTTCCGCCTTCCGTCGGTATATTCGGCGGTTATCGACCCCTTTGTATTATCGCCGGCAGTGAGGGTTAAAACAACATCCTTTATCGACCCCAGCCCCCTTAACCCTAAATCGCAGTAGTGGGTGGTATAAGAAGCGTTGTGCTCAATGCCCGACCGGGAAAGACGGTAGATTTTCCCTAAGGCTGTGGACATAAACACTTTGCCGAAAGCTAAGCAGAAATGCAGCGGGGTAATCCCCCGGAACTTATACCAGCATTTCAGCTTCATGTCATAGACAAACAGGGTATCGGGCAGACCCAAAAACAGCCTTCCGCCGGCAACATCCGAAAATACCGCAATGCGGGTGTTGTTGTTATGGATATGGTTTAAAAGCTCGTTTTTTATAGGGTCGGAAATGCAGACGGCGTTTTTGTAGGATTCCACCAGGGTTGCCTGCCAGACGTTTATTCCGTCGTCGCATACGGAAACCGGCATCCCTTCAACCGAAGCGCCGTTGCAGCAGATAAGGCTCCCCTTTGTCCCGCTTAAGGGGTAAACCGGAAAAGACAGATAGGTTTGCCCCGAAAGGGAGGTTCTGGTTTCGCAGTAGGACAAATAGGCGGTATTTTTCGTGAAAATAAGCTGTCGGTCGTACTGCTGGACAATGTCTATAATGGGGGAGTTGCCTATATAGGTATAGCCGGTAACGGGGAAGTATTCCGCCGAAGGCACTCCGTCGGCAAGGTCGGTGTGGTAGCGGCAGTTGGGGTAAAGGCTGTTTCCCCAGATAAACACCCTTTCGTCGGCGTTGGAGCCGAAAAGCAGGGCATGCTTGCAGCCTAAGACCGTTGACCTGAAGGAGTCTGCCATGGCATAGGTGATTTCCATATTGTTCAGCCCCTCCTCCGGGGGAGAGAGAAACTCCACCGTGCCGGCGGAGGTGTTTACGGCATAATCGTCAGGGGAGGTGAAAACCCCGTTTATGTAAACCGAAACCACTGCCGAAATCCCCTTTTCGGCAAGGCGGAATAGCTGTGAAGTCCCGTCGCAGGAAAATTTCTGTCTCCTTTTAGGGGTGAGCATATTCACGCTTTCATAAGGTGTCCCGCTGCCGTCGGGTAAAGTCGACACCGCCACAAGGGGGATATACCCTTCCACCGATTCAAGGCTTGTTCCGTCAAACCTGTAATAGCCGGAACTGCCAAGCAGATACAGATATCCCCCGAAATAAAACATGGCGGTATCGCCGCCCCCCGTATAGCCCGCGTCGGTTATAGCGCTTGTATCGAAATTGTAATAATAAAAGCGGTTGCCCGCCACATAGGCTATAATACGTTTATCGGAAATCACCCCCGCCCACATTCCCGTAACTATACCGGGGGCGGTTATATATTCCTCAAATCCCTCACCCTTTACCAGGGAACCGGCAGAATCGATGTAAAAGCCCTCACTTGAGACGGCGTACCTTCCGTCCCCCTTAGCGTTCTCGTTAATTCCGCCGTAAAAGTCGAATTTTGCCTTCCTCAATGATACACCTCCTCAATGGGGAGGGATTGGGCCTTACGGTTTGTTTTGATATTTCTTAACCCTTCAAGGTATTCCGCCCGGAAATAGACCGAAAGCTCGTTGTCGATTCTCACCGAAAGCCTCCCCGCAAGGGAAAGAGGGAACAAAAGGCTGCCGATATAGTCGTCGCATTCGATATAATCGGCAAGGGAAATTATCCTTGCCGGGGTTATGGGTAAGCCGGTAACCGTCCGGTTTATTCCCGTCAGTTCGGTAATAGAAGCGTTAATGCAGGCAATTGCGTTCTTCCGCAGGGTGCCGGCGATGCCGGATGCCTTTCCTTCCTCATTTATAAGTCCCATCAGACCCAGGGCATTTTCAAAAATCTTGTTTGCGGAAATTTTCATTTTATTTCACGCCTTTCTTCGGATATTGTCGGAAAACGCGGAGGAATTTGTGTTTTGCTATCCCCCGCGTTTTCAGCGTTTATATTAGAATCAGCGGGTTATGACCCCGGAATAAATCCCGTAAACCTGAACGCCGCAGGAACTGACGGTGTTTGAGGCATTGGGGGTAACGGTAAGAATTATCTTTCCGTCGGAGTTTTTCACATATCCCGATTCGATTCTGAAAGCCCCCAGTGTTCCCACCGGAAGGGAAAGCACGGGGGGAGTGGGCCCCTTGCCGGGAACACCCGAAAGTCTTGCGGTAACCGTGGCAACATTCCCGTTGGTGACAAGTATGCAAACCGTTTCGTCCTTTGCGGGGAAGGTGAACTCAAACTGCTCCGCGGTACCCGCCACCGCGGAAGTCCCCGTGGCGGAAACCAGAGCGTACCCGGTATTGGAAGCCGTGATTCGTACGGTGTTAACTTTAACTGCCATTTCTTATCTCCTTATGTTTATTCTTATTGCTGTTGCTGTTCTTCTTCATCGGCAAGGGAATTGCCCCCGTCAACAATGGGGACGCAGACCAGCTCCTCCGGCTTTATGACCTTGGCGCCGAAGACGATTCGTCCCCTTACCGCAGCGTCGAAGGAATTTTCAAGATGGTCGATAATCTGGGTTTCGAGTATCTGCTCGGCGTAGGCGATGGCGGAATAGGACCCCGCAAGGGCATAGCAGACATTCCCCACCGTGGCAAGCTGGTTTGAAACAAACAAATCGCAGCCAAGCTCGTTGGTATAACCGATAGCACCGGTGCCGTTTATCCCCTGGTTTACCGAAAATTTGATTCCCGCAAGGATAAGCTTGGTCTTGAGGAAGGGGGGAACGACTATCCAGGACTGGCCGTCGGGGACGTTTGCCTTTTCAAGGGCTTCCTTCATTTCCGCCACCACCGTCAGGGCGTTCTGAGGGGTGACGGTGGCCTGCTGAAGGGAAGCTCCGGCATAGCCGTAAAGCCCTAAGACATAGCTGTCCACCGCCTTTTTAAGGTTGTATGAGGCACGTTTGGTCTGGGAATGCTTAAGGCCGATGGAGCTGCGGAGCTCTTCCAAATCCTTAACCTTAAAGGCGAAGTATTTGTCCTTGTCGATGTTAAGGGTTATGGCGGTGTCGTCGATGGATTCATAGGATATGGTGCCGGTGTAATCGTCAACGGTGGGCTCGTTCAGGCCGATGAAGGTGACCGAATCGCCGGCATTTTTAATCTCCCCCCTGAAGGTGGTATTGCATATCCGGTTGGCTATAAGGTTGTCCTCGTTGGTGCGGAGTATTTCCGCGGAAATAATTTTTTCAATGGAATTGTAGTTGGACATGTGATTTTCCTTTCTTATTTAGATTTTCTGCCCTAAAACTTCCATCTTTTCATGGAATTAAGTATCTTTTTATAGTTCCCCTTAATTGCGTTGGGGGACATTTTTTCCACGTCCTCCCTTGTAAAGTCAAGGGGTTCCGACCTGTCGTTTACAACGGGAAGGGAACGACCTGAGTTGACGGTGTTAATATCCTCCGGGTTTTCCCCGGGACTGTTTTGCTCCCTTATCTTCCACAGAGCATAGGCGTGGGAAAGGGAAACGCCGCTTTTAACCTCATTCCATACCTTCTCGGGTATTTCCTCCGGCGAAACGCCGGGGAAGTTTCGAATAAATTCGGCTATCTGGGAGTTTACATACTCCCTTTCGGTCTGTTCATATTTGGCTTTCCGGTGTTCGGACTTTTCCTTTTCGGCCATTGTCAGGCGTTTTGCCACTTCCTCCGGATAGTTCTTAAATGTTTCCATTTTGGAATCGTTTTCCGCCTTTACAAGGGAAAGCAGAAAATCCTCCGGTGTCAAGCCCTTGTCCTCGGCAAGCTCGTCGATTATACGCAGCCTTTCTTTGTCGGTCATCTAATCTTCCTTTCTGTGTTGGTTAAAAGGGGAAGGGGGTTAATCCGCCGCTTGCGGCGGATTTCATAATGCCTCATTCCGAATCGGCACCTGCCTCAGCTCCTCAATCAGTTCCTCCTTTTTGGGGATAAGGTTGGCGGGAATCCGTTCCAGATACTGCACCGGGGAAATATGCCCCCGGGCAAGCAGATTGTCAAGGGTGTTAAGGCTGGAAATTTCCGACCAGTAGCTGGACGCCCCCACATCAATCCGGCAGTCGTACAGGGCGCGGCGGTTTTTTCCCATACTGAATACGGCAAACTTCTCCCCCTCGTCGCCGTTAATCCTGACAAGCCGTCCCTCCCCGTAATAGTTGGTGATAAAATCAAGCCATACCATACCGATGTCCTCGATAAACCGGTAAAACTGCCGCTTAACCGTTTCAAGGGGAAGGCTTGACGCTTTCTGAAGCGCCAAAATGGCGGAGGTATTGTTGGGCTCCACGTCGCCCAGTGCGGTGTCGGTGGCACCTAAACATTCCTTGGTGGTGTTAACCGCCATTGAAATAACCTCCAGCATCCCCGACTGCATCTGTCCGGGGGGAATGACCTTGGCAACATTTTCGACGGAACCGTCAACCCGTATCGCCTCCCCCACCCGGTTAGACCAGCTTTCCACCAGTGTGCCGTCGTAAACCACCTTTGAAAAAGCAGTGTCCATAAGGTGCTTCATAACCATGGCAAAACCCTTGTTTATGAAAATCTGGTTTTCGATAAGGCCGGTGGCAACCGCCTCCCCGTGCCAGGAATTTTTTGACTTGGTCCAGTTGAACACGCACACCGGATAATTGCTAAGACCGGTGTCAACGGTGTCGCAGATTATAGCGTTTCTTGTGGATTTCCGGTATTTGATTAAGCCGTCCTCCCCCCGCCACAGCTTAATCAGGGAAATGCAGCGGGTGTTTTCGATTTCGATTTTGGAAAGGTCCCCCGACTGTTCGGTTGTGTCGCAGTCGGGTAGGATCAGTTCGATTTCCTCATTGCTCCTGCCGTTGGCCTTAGCCAGCGCCTTCAGGTCCTCCACATACTCCCTTGAGGATATTAAAATCCAGGGCTGTTTCTGAACGTCCGGGCAGTTGGGGTTTCCCAAAAACACATTGGTGTTGTCAACCAGAATGGTTTTGAAGTCGCCGGAAAACCTCTGTCCCGTCTTTATGCCGGGGTCCCAGTAGGTGTAGGCGACGGCATCCCCGGATATGGCGGCGTCCCGCAGGGCGTCGTCCATAAGCTCGTCCATCCTGAGCCGCTCCCACTGCTTTTCGCAGATACGGTTAAGCAGCGTTTCGCAGTACCGGGCTTCGGTGGGGTCAACTCCCAGTCCCTCCCCGAAGGGAGAGGCATAGGAAAACTTCATTGCCACCGAAGAGGAAAGGATTGAGGAGGAGTAAAAGTTAATTATCCGCTTGAAGATATTGAACACGGGTTTGGGGAGCCCGGACGATCTTACCCCCTCCCACTGTTCCCCCCGGTAAAACCTTTCGTTGGCAGCCACCTTGCAGTACAGGTCAAGGGTGCTGTTGTATTCCTTTCCTTTTTCGTAAAGCGCCCATTCGTCGGTGCTTTGAATATGTTTTAAATGCTTTGCCTTACAGCCGCCGGATGTTGCGGCGGTTGAATTGTTTTCGCTTTGGCTTATAAAAGCCTTTTTCCTTTTTCCAAAGGGATTCGGTATTTTCACGTTTTGCCTCCTAAAATCGCCCCGGCGGGCAATTTATGCCGCCTTCCGGTGGATTTCGTTATTCATAAATAAACTTCCTGTACTCCTCATCCTCGGTAATACGGGGCTTGTCAAAGGAGTAAATCGAAGAAAAGGGGGGCTTTTTCGCAGGTGTGATGAGGGGCTGCCTTGACATCAGGGCATACCGTAACGCTTCCGGCGCATGGGTGATTTCGTGGGGCTTGTCACACGCATCCTCCGGCTGGTCCTTGTCGAAGATAAGCAGGGGAAGGCACCTTATAAGGTTTGAACAGGTTAAAAAGATGTTCAGAAGGGGTCCTTCTCCCCCGCCGCCGGCCTTTAGATATTCTCTCACGACACGCCAGCCGGGAATGCGTTGACTGTCCGCCTTTTTAAGCCCCGTAAGCCCCGATTGAATCATAATATCCGCCCCGCTTTTACCGCTGTCCTGCCGCCGGTTCCACAAGTCGGGGGAAGCGACGGTGTAGCGTATCCTTTCGTTCTGGGGCGTCAGATTGACTATTTGCCTTGCCGCCTCGGAAAGGATAAGGTCGCTCCTGTAAAATTCCCGGTAAACCACGATTTTCCCTTCGGGGGTGACGGCAAGCCAGAGACAGGCGGTCATATCCAGCCCGTAGTCAAGGGAACGGAATTTCAGCCATGAAGCGGGGATTTCACAGGGGGTAACCACATGGATTTTTTCGTCGAATTCGGGGAAGAACATCCCCTCGAAGGCGTTCCAGTCGCCGTAGAGCATCGCCCGTTTCCGCACCTCGGGAAGGGCTTCAAGGGTTTTCACATACCCCGGGTCGTTTTCCATAAGATAAACGTTGTCATAGACCAGGCTCTTTATAAAATAATAATCTTCGGGATTCTCGCCCGTCCGGTAAGCTCTGTCTATAAACAGCCGTTTGACCCAGTCGCTCCCCACCCCTCCGGGATTGCAGGTAAAGTACATCCGGGGACTGAAGGGGGTTTTCATGTTTCCGGAATACCGGTTGCATTCGGTAAGACAGGTAAACTGGAAATAGGTAAACTGGGTTGCCTCCTCCATGCCTATAACCTCATATGCCTGCCCCTGATACTGCAATACATCGCTTTCGTTGTCAAGGTAGCCTAACTTAATCCTTGAGGAATTGGAAAAGCAGAATTCTTTTACGGTTTCTTTATATGTGGCAATGCCGTCAAGCAGCTTGCGGAGGGGGATTATATGGTTTTCCCTCAGCTCCCCTAAGGTGCGGCGGAGGAGCAGAATGTTTATTCCGGGGTGGTTGAGGGCCAGCAGTACCAGCTTTGTCCGCATTGCCCAGGATTTCCCCCCGCCCCTTGCCCCGCCGTATGCCGTATATTTAGCTTTTGATTTGAAAAATTCAAGCTGTTTCGGATTAGGCGTTATATCAATGGTCTTTATCATGGGTTTTCCTTAAATTCTTACTGCATCAAGCGTTTTTCATAAACTCACCGAAGGTGAATATAACTGCCGCTAACAGCGTCCTACTTTCCCCATTCCAGAACCTCCCCCTTAAAGATAAACACGCTCTGCCCCCCTTCCTCCGGTTTTTCCCGGTAACCGTGGTCGTTTTTCAGGTCAAAGGCAAGCATGGTGGCGTTTATCCTCCCCCGGTAGGCAAGCTGCTTTTTTATGGCGGCTATTTTGGTTTTGGCAAGGCGGATATGCCTTCCCACCTTTTTATGACCTTCCAGATTGTTTAATTCGTCTCTGGTCATTTCCAAGTATGCGGAAAGGGATTCCACATCCGCCACTATATCGGGATTTTCAATCAGAAACTCATTAAAATAGCTGTCGATTTTCACCGGCAGCTCGTTTATTTTGTATTTGTTATGACATCTGCTTTCCGTCTGTATCATGCGTCCCACCCATAATGTTTTTCACCCTCATTATACCTTCGGTTCGACGGTCTTTCAATTTTACAAAAGTCCGGAAAAAGCTGTGCAATACGATAAAAAAAACAAAAACGGGTTTGTATAAAACATACAAACCCGAAGGCAGTTATTATAAATTAAACTAAATCAGTAGGGTTATAACGGAATTTGACACCCTGAATCCTTTGTCATTCAGGGAAAAAACATTGCCTTTCAGACTTCCGAATCCCGCTTCTGACAGCTTTTCAGCGATTATCAGCTTCTCCCTCTCAAGCAACACCCCGTCGGAGGTGCGCAGTCCCAGCATTATCCTTTCCTTTTCCGCCTCATCCGGGGTTATTTCTTTGGCAAAGTCGTAATCGGTGTCTGCCAAAAATGGTCTGTCGGCGTTTTTTATAAAATAATCAATGTCAGGCGGAGCGGAAAAACGCCGGTTGTTGTAGTAGGAATGGGCGGCAGGCCCTATGCCGATATAGCTGCCCCGCTTCCAGTAAATCGGATTATGCCTTGATTCGAAACCCGGCAGGGAAAAGGAGGATATTTCGTAATGCTGGTAGCCCTCATCCGACAGGTAAGAGCATATAAAGGTATACTCGTCCTCCTCCCGGTTTTCGTCGGGAAAGGCGTAACTGCTTTTATTCCTGTAAAGGGGGGTACCCTCCTCAAGGATGAGGGAGTAAGCCGAAATATGGGGAACTTTCATGGCGGTCAGGGCTTCAAGGGTTTCACAAAGCGGTTTTATGGAGTAACCCTTTGATTTGTCATAGGGGAGGGCAAACATTATGTCAACCGAAATGTTGGTAAAATGCTTATATGCTTCATCATAACATTTATAAAAATCGTTTGCACCGTAAATCCGCCCTAAAAGCTTCAGAGTATCCTCATCACCGGACTGAAACCCCAAAGACAGCCGGTTAAAACCTGCGTCCCGGAGGATATTAAAATCATTTCCTTTAACGGTTTTGGGGTTGGCCTCTAAGGTTATTTCGGCGTTTTGGTCAAGACTTTGTGTCTTAACCACGGTTTCAAGGATTTCATTCAGTCGCTCAACACCCAAAACCGTGGGCGTCCCCCCGCCGAAATAAACGGTTCTGACTTGATGCCTTGGCAGGGAATTTATCCGCTTTATAACCGCATTGGTGTATTTGTCGAAAATTTCCCCATCACCGTATGCCACGGAATAAAAACTGCAGTAATTGCATTTTCTCACACAAAAAGGGAAGTGGATGTAAAGTGAAACCGAATCCTTCATATTTTATAACACCTAAAAATTCATCTCAAACAGTGAGAAGGTTGCTGCATATTGTATAGGATAAGAAACAATAACCATAAAGACACGCCCCCGAAGGAGGAACGGGTGTATTTTCTTGGGGTGACAAGCCCCGTAGGGGCGCAGGAGCTCCAAGAAAAGCGTAAACCAAAATACGCGACCCGTAGGGGAGCGGGTGTTAAAGAACATTATTAAATAAATTTACTCCTCATCAAATTTAAGCACCGCCAGGAATGCCTCAGGCGGGACCTCCACCGAACCGAAGGTACGCATCCGCTTTTTACCCTCCTTCTGCTTTTCGAGGAGCTTCTTTTTCCGGGTAATATCCCCGCCGTAGCACTTGGCAAGCACGTCTTTCCGCATTGCCTTAACCGTCTCACGGGCTATGATTTTTCCCCCGATAGCCGCCTGAATGGGGATTTCAAACAGCTGACGGGGTATGTTATCCTTAAGCTTTTCGCAGATTTTCCTCCCCCTCGGGTAGGCCGAATCGGCAAAGACGATAAAGGACAGGGCATCCACCACATCGCCGTTCAATAGAATATCCAGTTTGACCAGCTTAGACTGCATATAGCCCTTGGGCTCGTAGTCCAGCGACGCATACCCCTTTGACCTTGATTTCAGCGCATCGAAAAAGTCATAGATAATCTCATTCAGCGGCAGGTCATACTTCAGTTCAGCTCGGTTGGTGTCAAGATAACTCATCCCGTTGTACACCCCCCGCCTTGTCTGGCAGAGGTCCATAATCGCCCCGATATATTCGGTGGGGGTTATTATGCTTGCCTTCACCACCGGTTCGGCGGCGAATTTTATTTCCTCCGGAGGAGGGAAGTTGGAAGGGTTGTCTATATATACCACGCTGCCTTCGTTTTTGGTTACCTCATAAATAACCGACGGAGCGGTGGTGATAAGGTCAAGGTCGAACTCCCTTTCAAGACGTTCTTCTATGATTTCCATATGCAGAAGCCCCAAAAAGCCGCATCTGAAGCCAAAGCCCAGCGCCACCGAGCTTTCGGGCTCAAAGGTTAAAGAGGCATCGTTAAGACGGAGCTTTTCAAGGGCATCCCGTAGGTCGTTTAGTCTTGAACCGTCGGCGGGATAAATACCGGCAAACACCATGGGATGAACCTTCTTGAATCCCGGCAGGGGGGAAGTACGCCCCCTTTCGGCATTGGTGACGGTGTCCCCCACCACGGTATCCCTTATATTTTTTATGGAGGCGGTGAAATAGCCCACCTCGCCGGGATAAAGCCTGTCCCGGGGGTAGAGATTGCGGGGGGAAAGGGTGCCGGTTTCCACCACCTCGTACACCGCATTGGTGTGCATCATCGTTATCCTGTCCCCCACCCCGATGGAGCCGTCGAAAACCCGGATATATACGATGACCCCCTTGTAGCTGTCATAGTAGGAATCGAAAATCAGGGCGGAAAGGGGTTTTTCCCCATCTCCCTTGGGGGGAGGAATTTCGCTTATAACCGCTTCCAGCACGTCGGTTATGTTAATCCCGTTTTTTGCCGAAATTTTGGGGCAGTTCTTTGCGGGAATACCCAATATTTCCTCGATTTCCCTTACCGACATTTCGATATCGGCGGAAACCAGGTCGATTTTATTGATTACCGGTACGATTTCCAGGTCGTTTTCCACCGCAAGATAGGCATTGGCAAGGGTCTGAGCCTGTATCCCCTGGGTGGCGTCCACCACCAGCAAAGCCCCCTCGCAGGCCTTCAGCGAACGGGAAACCTCGTAGTTGAAGTCCACGTGACCGGGGGTGTCGATAAGGTTCATAACATATTCGTTCCCGTCTTTGCCCTTATAGCCAAAGCGTACCGCCCGGGCTTTGATGGTGATCCCCCGTTCCCGTTCCAGATCCATATTGTCAAGTATTCTGTCCTCCATCTCCCGCCGGGAGACGGTGTTTGTAAGCTCCAGCAGCCTGTCGGCAAGGGTTGACTTGCCGTGGTCGATATGGGCAACTATTGAAAAATTCCTGATTTTCGAAATATCCTGCATATAAACCTCAAAAAGATTGTTATTAATATGTTTGTTAATATATAATGGAATTGTCAAGAAGTGTGCAGTCAAAAAACACCCTAAAAATCAAACCAGCATATTTTTAGATTTTCTGAGCCAGAGCAAATGCTCTTGTAGAAGGACGCGGCACCGCCGAAGGCGGCTTGCCCTT
>LSQX01403038.1_pt1 | contig 34452 bp, 22 predicted proteins | sample 654561 | NCBI WGS metagenome assembly LSQX01 (sample SAMN04489861, study PRJNA283612) | anaerobic digester metagenome | isolation source: 4 biogas reactors fed with cattle manure at either 37C or 55C with and... | place: Denmark: Kongens Lyngby | collected 2014 | reverse complement strand
TTTTGTATTGAACCTCGTGCCTGGGAAGCGGACGATCCTGCACTAAAGAACTTCCCTGATCTGGGTGGTCATAATTCAGGAAACAGCTATCTTTTTTGTCCGCTGGCTAAGGAAGCGGATGAATATCTTTATGAATCTGTCAACAAGATTTTTAAAGCAGTTCCGGAACTCGGAGGAATAATAAACATTACTCACGGAGAAAGGCCGACAACCTGCCTGAGTGCAGTTTCTTCATTTAACGATCATACAGGTAAAATTAATTGTCCGCGATGTAGCAATAAGGAACCATGGGAAATACTCTATGCTTCCCTGTCAGCAATGCAAAGAGGGATGCATGACGTTAACCCCGATGCCGAACTTATAAGCTGGTTATATATGCCGCAACCCCAAAGATTCCATCCCGGAGATGTGTATAAATTGGGTGAATGGGTTTATGATCTTCCTGCACACACACCTGAAGGGGTCGTCCTTCAGTTTAATTTTGAATCGGGAGTAGAAATTGAAGCGTTTGGCAAAAAACTGGTGGGTGGTGACTACTGGATATCAAAACCCGGCCCCAGCGACCGGTTTAAAGATATCGCAAATATCGCACGGGAGTATGGCACCCCGATGTCGGCAAAAATACAAACCGGAAACTCACATGAAGTGGCAACAGTTCCATTTGTTCCTGTGCCTTCTCTTTTGTATGAAAAGTTTTCGGCAATGCAGAATTTAGGCGTGACTCATACTATGTTATGCTGGTATTTTGGAAATTATCCGGGGCTAATGAATAAATCAGCGGGACTTTTGTCCCTGAATGATATTGCTGACGATGAAGAAAAATTTATGCATCAGTTGGCGTCAATCTATTGGGAAAATGAAGATGTACCCGAAGTAGTTGAAGCATGGAAGCATTTTAGCGCAGGATATGAAAACTACCCTTTAACCAATCATTTTCAATATTATGGGCCCATGCACGACGGACCCGTATGGCCCCTGCTGCTAAAACCTGCCGATGCTCCTCTGACGCCAACATGGCAGATCGGTTCAAGCTCAACTCTTAAACCTTGGCCTCCGAGCGGTGACAGGGTTGGCGAATGTATCGGTGGAGTTCTGACACTTGAAGAGGTAGTGGAACTTGCCCGCCGTATGACAACCTCTTGGGATAAAGGAGTGCAAATATTCAAAAAACTGGAATCAAAGTATTCAAATGACAAGGAAAGATTATTGGATATCGGAGTTGCAAAAGCTTTGGGAATTCAATTCCGAAGCGGACACAATATTCTGAATTTTTATATGTTGCGGGAAAGAATGTTACGGATGGATGGCAGGAAAAGATTAGATATATTAAAGCAACTAACTGATATTATAAAAGAGGAGATAGCTCTGGATGAGCAATTGCTGGTCCTTTGCAAAAATGATTCGAGACTGGGATTTCATTCCGAAGCTGAGGGATATAAATATTTTCCTGAAAAAATAGAATGGAGAATGGCAGAGCTAAATAAGGTTTTGGAAAATGATGTGCCGGCTTTTAAAAAGCTCATCAAAAAAGGTGAACTTTTATTTCCCGAATATACAGGCAAAAGCCCTGAAGGGGCGGTTGCACAATGCGTAAAGACTTTCGATGTTAACTTAAACAGTAATATTCAGATACCTTCAGGCCTTCAATGGCAGGAATTGAATGAGGGTGAAAATGACACTCAGTTGCAATGGGCATCAGCAAGAGACTCCAAAGCATTATATATCTGGGTAGCTGAAAAATCGTTAACTGGTCAAAGTTTAGAAGATAATCAAATTTCCAGGGTGAGCGTAAAGGTAGAGCCCAAGCGACTTTATCCTGCCTTCCATTTTTCTTTCAGTAAATTGACCGAACACAATGCAGGTGACCCCGTACGAGACCTGGGGTATTCATTAATATATACTGCAGGTTTCAGGGAAGTTGAAGCACAGGGGCAAAAGTATGTTGTTTCCCGGATACCGTTAAGTATTTTGAGGATAGATCCAGTACAATCAGATCCTGTGCGTGTTAACGTCACTGTGCAAAAAAATGGAACAGACAATTACTCTTGGCTCCCTAATAGTTCACTTACACCTCGGTTAATTCTTGGAAGTGATAATCCGGCAGATTTGGGCTGGTTGATTTTCAAATGATTTATAGGAGTGGGCAGAAAAACTTATTAATGACGAATCACCATATTCTGTTTTTGGAACTGTGACGGAGTAACACCTTTAATTTTTTTAAACTGCCGGTTGAAGTTGGAGAGATTCTCAAATCCGGAATCATAAGCAATTTCTGAAATGTCTTGTGTTGCTTCTATTAATAATCTGCATGCGTAGCCAATTCGTATATTCATCAGGTATGATTTAAACGACATCCGGTATGTATATTTAAATGAATTGTAAAATGCTGTGTACGACATGTTTGTTATCTGTAGTATATCGCTGACCTGTATTTGCTTTTGAAAATTCTGTAAAATAAATTGTAATGCTTTTTGCATGGGACTGTCATTATTTAGCCGGAATGTTTCGGGAAAAGCAGGACTTGCCAACGGATGCAATTCGTCTGAGACCGAAAGTAATTTAAAAATGGAAAGTAAAGTGTAAAGCTGTTCTGTATCATTCATTTTCAACATGCTATGCATATGTGATATTATCTGGTTTTTGCATTGTCCATAAATTTCAAAACCTCTCGAAGAGTTCGATAAAAAGTCTCTCAAGGATCTATTTTCAGGAATCTCAAAAAATTTATCGCCAAGAAAGTCATGCGAAAACTGAACCACAATGCCTTCACCCAGAAATTGATCTTCATCCAGATAATATTCTTTATCGCACAGCCATTCATGAGGAATATCGGCACCCACAAAAACCAGATCATTTTCTTCAAAACGATCTATATGATCTCCAACCATCCGTTTTCCCCTTCCTTTCTTTATAAAAGCAAGTTCGTATTCAGGATGATGGTGCCATGGCGAGAAAGGTCTTTCCTCGTGGTAAAAAATAAATGATTTGGCTGGTTCTTTAAATAATCTAATTTCATGTACTTTCATGGCTTTAGTTTATATTGTAATATGAAAATAGTTTTAAAGGAACAAAATAATTTAAATTGGCTCCTTTTTGTGAAGAAAAGTATCATCAATGCAAAGATTAGTATTAAATTCTAAATTATCAATTGTATAAATTCACATCGTTATTAATCTTCATTTTTTAAAGCTTGCAATTCTAAACTAATCACTTCACAAAAATAAAAACATTTAATGGGAACAGATGAATAAAAAAGAATCTCGGAGAAGTTTTATGAAAAAATCGGCCGGGGCAACAGCAGGGCTTATGATTCCAGCCTTTTTACCATTCCATTTACAGGAGAAATATACCAATATCAGCACTTCTAAATTGACACAAGATAATGATCCGTTTATGTTGACCGGCTTTGCGGAACTTGATATTTCGCCGGAGATAGGAATGGAACAGCCCGGGGGTTATGGAAAATCATTTCACAAAACGTTTCACGACCCTTGTAAGGTACGGGCAGTGGTTTTTAATGATGGAGAAAAACGGGTTGCTATTGTGGGTATTGATGCGCTGATGGTTCACCGGTCTCTTTTACTTTCTGTAAGGGAAAAAGTGCAGACTCGGTGCGGGATTCCCTCAGAATCAATATTAATATCGGCTTCCCACTCGCATTCCTCCGGCCCTACGGGAATGATTCAACCCGGGGAGTTTGATCATGCCGATGCTTTTATCAAATCACTGGCTTACGACAAATCGTCATGTGCCGATCCGAAATACCTGGAACTGGTTGAAAGGAAACTGGTAGAAGCGATATGTCAGGCAAATAACTCGTTGGAAGAATCCCGCTTGGGAGTAGGATCGGGGGTTGAGGACAAGGTCGCTTTTAACCGCCGGTTTCGCATGAAAAACGGGCTTACATACACCCACCCCCGGCAGGGAAATCCGGATATTATTGAACCTGCAGGTCCGATTGATCCGGAAGTAGGGGTGATTGGAGTCTGGAATAAACAAGGTAAATGCACAGGCTGTATCGTCAATTATGCCTGCCATGCAACAACCAATCCCGGAGGGATCTCTGCCAACTGGATTTATTACCTTGAACAGACCATTCGCGGAGCAATGGGACCCGATTGTATTGTTGTTTTCCTGCAAGGTGCCAGCGGTGATGTAACGCAGGTGGACAATCTGAACCCACACCGGAACCTGTCGGGTGAAGATTGGGCCCGGTTTGTAGGCGCCCGTGTTGGTGCCGAAGCTGTGAAAGTGCTCCTCAGTATGCCCCGTGGGGTTCTGCTGCCGTTGGATACCCGGTCAGAGGTGATGGAAATAAAACGTCGCCTCCCCGACCCCGCTCGTGTTGCGGAATGCACTCAGATTGTCAAGAAATCGCCTGAGGAGGTTGGAAGTACCGAATGGGCGTTTGCAAAAGAGATTGTTCTACTGGATGCGCTCATAAAAAAGGAACCAACAGCGCAGGTTGAAGTACAGGCAATACAGGTTGGCCCGGTTGTTTTTGTCAGCAATCCTGCTGAGTTCTTTTGTCAGTTAGGTCTCGATATTAAGGAACAAAGTCCGTTTAAATTTACCTTCCCTGTCTCACTGACAAACGGCTGTGTCGGATATGTGCCGACAGCTGAAGCGTTAGGATCTGGTGGCGGAGGATATGAAACCAGACTTACCTCCTACAGCAACCTTGAAGTTCAAGCCGGTAACAAAATGGTTGATGCGGGAGTGAAACTGGCACGTCAAATGACGCCCGGAACTGAACCTGAATTTCCAAAAGCTCCACCTTTTGGAGGAGAACCATGGTCATACGGAAATGTAAAACCGGAACTGAAATAGAATATTATGAGAAAGATGAAAAAATATTGAATGAAAACAAACAGAAGGGACTTTATTAAATCTGCTGCCCTTGCCAGCACCGGAATAGCAACAGGAGCAATGGCTTCGTGTGACGGTAACCAGGATAATAATTCCAAATCAACAGCACCGCACGAAATATCGCATAAAGAATACAAGCAGAAATTTAATATGAGCGGTTATGCTGCCCCCAAACTAAATGTTGTCCGTGTAGGTTACATTGGTATCGGAGGAAGAGGATTAGGCTCGGTCAGAAGGATGCGACTAATAGAAGGAGTTGAAATCAGGGCGTTGTGTGATATTCTCGACGAACGGGTGCAACTGGGGCAAAAAGCGCTGGAAGAAATGGGAATGCCTTTGGACATGGATGTTTACGATGCAGCCGCTTGGAGTTCAGTGGTACCGCTAAGTGAATGGTCGGTGGCTAATTTTTCCAGCCCGGTACGTTTCCCTGACTACACGTGTGGTTCATATAAAACCAATCTGCCGGTGGATATTGAAATGCTAAAAGGCGGTGGTAATACCGGAATAAAAAGCATATCCGGTGTATGAATGAAAAAGAAAAATTTTAAAAAAGTAGTAATTATGAAGAGTATTAAATTCACAATCCATCCTTTTTTCTATGCTTGTATATTACTGATATTCATTAGTGTACAGGCAGTTAATGCACAAACAGGGACTGCTGCAAAAACTTTCAAAGCTGGCGCAGCAACAGCCAACATCACCCCGTTCCTCGGGGGCGGCCTTGTCGGTAATTTTGGAACCCCACCCCCTGCAGCTCATGTACACGACGAACTTCATGCCCGCTGCCTCGTGCTTGATGACGGAGCAACAAAGCTGGTGTTTATAATTGTTGACAATATCGGTATTAGACGTGATTTAATTGATGAAGCCAAGCGGCTGATTCAGGAGGAAACAGGCATACCACGAAGTAACGTGCTGGTCTCGGCAATACATACCCACTCTTCGGTAAGTGCCGGTGGGGTAGGCGAAAAGCGCCGACAGATTAACAGCGGTCAGGACTTTGACTGGTACCAGCAATTCCTGATAAGGCGTTTTGCCGACGTTACAAGGATTGCGCTCAACAATATGGAACCGGCGCAAATAGGTTGGGGGGCTGGCAGTGTTCCTCAGCATGTTTTTGTACGCCGCTGGAAAATGAAGGAACCGGTAATAAACCCGTTCGGTGAATATGATAAGGTGGTGATGAATCCTGGCCGGGTTCCCAACCTGCTTGAGCCAGCCGGAAAGCCCGACCCCGAAGTTTCATTTATATCCGTTCAATCAACTAATGGCAGACCGATAGCCCTTCTTGCAAATTACTCACTTCATTACGTGGGCGGAACCCCGCGCAATGATATTTCGGCAGATTATTTTGCTGTATTCGCCGACCGCATCCAAGAACTACTGAAGGCAGACAGGCAGGAACCTCCGTTCGTTGGGATGATGTCCAACGGCACCTCTGGAGATGTGAACAATATTAATTTTGGGGCACCTGCTATAAGAAAAGAGCCTTATGAACAGATGAAACTTGTCGCAGAAGATGTTGCCCGGGAGGTGTTCCGTGTCCATAATGCGATTGAGTTCCACGACTGGGTGCCACTAAGGGCTGCGGAAGAGGAATTGACCCTTCAGGTGCGCAAGGCACCTTCGGAGATGCTGGCACGTGCCAGGGAGGTAATTGCCCGGCCCGATACATTCAAGCCCATACACCGTCTCGAAGTAACTTACGCCAACAGGATACTGGATTTACAGGAAACATGGCCAGACAATATCGACATTGTTTTGCAGGTATTTCGTATAGGCGATTTGGGCGTGGCTGCCATACCCTTTGAAACATTTGCCGAAACTGGTTTGGAGATCAAGGCAAAAAGCCCATTTCAACCATCTTTTACCATTTCATTTGCTAATGGAAGTTATGGATACCTCCCAACTCCGGAGCAGCACGAACTTGGGGGATATGAAACCTGGTACAGCACAAACAGGGTGGAGGTTGAAGCTTCCAGAAAGATTGTTGCAAAACTGCTGAGTCTGTTTGCAAAGGTAAATGAGGCCGGCTCTGCATTCATTCCTCAACCTGATTACCTCGACAATTCAAAAACTCAAATAAAATGACAAATCGCAGAAAATTTATCAAACAAATGGCAGCAGCCGGTATTGCCAGTAGCATACCGTCAGCTCTTTTTTCGCAGCAAAGACCAGTGCCTGATATGATCTGGGCAAACCTGTTGCACCTGAGTTACAACATGTGGGAAGATAACGTCCCTCTGAAATACAGGGACGAAAATTATAATTGCACCACCTGCCAGGAAGCCAGAGAATGGGCGCATCCTTACAGGCCGTTCCTTACTTTTGATAACCCTACATGGGATGCTTTGTTAAAGGAAATGGCAGCCGTTGGGATGAATATGGTTGTTATTGATTTAGGAGATGCCGTACAGTATGAAAGTCATCCTGAAATTGCAGTTAAAAACGCCTGGAGTAAAGAAAAACTGAGATCGGAACTTGCCAAAATGAGAAAATTGGGACTGGAACCTATCCCAAAACTGAATTTTGCCGCTACCCACGATATCTGGATGGGAGAATATTCACGAATGGTTTCAACCAATACCTATTATAACGTTTGTCGCAATCTCATTGCCGAAGTAATAGAGCTGTTTGACAACCCCCGGTTTTTCCATTTAGGAATGGATGAAGAAACAGCCCAACACCAAAGAAGATTTGACTATGTCGTGATACGACAAAATGACCTCTGGTGGGGCGACCTCTATTTTTATATCGGCGAAGTAGAAAAAAAAGGTGTACGTTCATGGATATGGTCAGATTATGCATGGCACCATCCTGAGCTCTTTTATAAGAAAATGCCAAAATCTGTACTTCAGAGCAACTGGTATTACGGAACCGATTTCGATCTGGAAAAACTAAAAGAACCAACTAAGAGCTATGTTAAACTCTACAACGATTTGGAAGAGTACGGTTATGATCAGGTACCCACGGGTAGCAACCATTCCAATGAAGTAAACATGGAAGCAACAGTAAATTATTGCAAAAAAGTGATTGATCCTTCCCGGTTGTATGGTTTTATGACAGCTCCCTGGCGACCCACGCTGGCGCCCTGCCTCGACAGGCATAAAGAAGCAATAGCCCAGATGAGCAGAGCGATTAAAAAATTCTGAAGAAAGAATCCAAATGAGAAGTTCATCCATTTTTTTGTTCCTTGTTTTGTTGTACGGTTTAGTTTTTAATTGCACACAGATAGCCCCGGAAAATAAGGAGACTATGAAGGCTGGTATTTCCCAAGTTGACATTACTCCGCCAATAGGGTATCCTGTTCATAAAAAACCGAGCAACGGCATACTGGATCCACTTGAGGTGAAAACGATTGTTTTAAATCAGGGGGAAACAAATGCTGTACTGATTATAGCCGATCTTTTTTATGTTCCTTCTACTCTTTCAGATGTGGTGTGCAAATTGGCTTCAGAAAAAACCGGTATCCCAACTTCCAATATTTGTGTGGCAGCCACACATACCCATGCCGACCCAACCTGCTATGATGAAATAGAAGAGCATGTTGAAAAAATCAACTCGGGCAATCTTTCAGAACAAGACGAACAATCTTACGCCGGGCAACTCATCCATAAATTGGTGCAATCTGTTGTGGAAGCACAGGCTAACCTTAAACCGGTAAGTTTAAAGTCCGGCAAAGTGGAAGTGGAGGAATTGTCCTTTAATCGTCGTCACCTTATGAAAGACGGAACCGTGAAGATGAATGGGGGTTTTTTGAACCCGGATATTATCCGGGCGGTCGGTCCTGTGGATCCAGACTTGGGTATAATTTTATTCAACGAGGAGGCAACAGGTAATCCGATTGCATCATTTACCACATTTGCCATGCAGTTGGCTACAATAGGCGATACTGAAAAATTCAGTAGTGGGTTTCCCCATTTTCTGGAAAAAAAACTACAAAGTCAGTTTGGTGAAAATTTTATATCTGTGTTTGGCGAAGGACCTTGTGCAGATGTCAATCATTGGGACATTACAAAACCAGGACCTCAAATCGGCTACGAACAAATGACGAAGCCTGTTGGAGAAAAGCTGGGTACCAGTTTCTTGAAAACAGTACCGGAACTTCGTAATCATGGAGAAGCCCTTGCGGTTGGCAGCAAAGTAATCCAAGTGCCGTTGCAAACCTATAGCGAAATGGATTTGGAGTGGGCCAAAAATTATGTTGATACTGATGGTTCGGGGTTAGTGAAAGCCCGGGTGCGAAAAATACTCATGCTGGAAAAACTCAGATTAAAATACCGGGATACACTCCCATTGGAGGTGCAGGTTTTCAGGCTAAATGACGAAACTGCCATAGTGGCTTTGCCAGGACAGATATTTGTGGAACTGGGACTGGCACTAAAAGAGAATTCCCCTTTCAGGAACACACTCATATTAACATTAGCCAACAGTCACGAAGATTGTATTCCCCTTAGGAAAGCCTATACGGAAGGGAGCTATGAAATTGTCTATTCACTTGTGGAGTCTGGGGGAGGAGAGATGCTGATAGAAACAGCTCTCACTTTATTGAACGAAATTAAAAAAAGATAGGAAAATTAGTAAATCAAATATTCAAGAAACAAAATTATTTTATTAAAATTATTTATTATGAAAGAAAAATTAGCGTTAAATGGTGGCCCAAAAGCGGTAACCAATACACTTAAAGGTTGGCCAAGTTTTGATGAAAAGGCCATAAAAGCTGTTGAGGATGTGCTAAGATCTGGTAAGGTTAATTACTGGACAGGGAAAAAAGGAATGGAGTTTGAAAAACGCTTTGCGGAATGGCAAGGTAGCAAGTATGCAATTTCTGTAGCCACTGGAACAGCAGCATTGCATGTTGGGTTGACAGCGTTGGGGATTGGCCCCGGTGATGAAGTAATTGTGCCAAGCTATACTTTTATTGCTTCCAGCTTTTCTGTAGTGCAAGCCGGTGCCATTCCACGGTTTGCCGATGTGAACATTGACGACCATTGTATTAGTGTTGAGTCGGCCGAGAAGTTAGTCAACGAACGTACTAAAGCAATAATGGTTGTCCACCTGTATGGCAACGTATGTGATATGGACAAAATTAACGCCTTTGCCAAAAAACATAACCTGTTTGTAATTGAAGATAATGCTCAAGCTTATGGCGGTTCATATAAAGGCGTTAAAACAGGCGCTCTGGGAGATATTGCTGCGTGCAGTTTCTGCCAAAATAAAACATTTACAACCGGGGGCGAAGGGGGTATGGTAACTACCGACAATGAAGAGCTTGCATGGATTTCCCGCAGTTTCAGGGATCATGGATACGATGTCAAACAGCGTTTGAGCCTGTTAGAACTGGAACAAAAACTGCCCTACATTCACAATATGGTTGGCTGGAATTACCGCATGACAGAAATGCAATCAGCCATTGGTTTGGCAGAACTGGACCGGATTGATGACTGGAACATGCCAACCAGACGAAGAAATGCCCTTACAATTATAGATGCCATTAAAGATCTTCCTCAGGTATTGTATAAACCTATCGACACTAAAGAAAGAAAAAACGGTTGGTATACAATGGCTTTTTCACTTGATATTGAAAACATGACATGTAATATTCAAGAGTTTGCTGAGGCTGTTGTAGCTGAAGGCGCTCCTGTATGGAAAGTTTTCTGGCCACAATGTCATACTGAAGGAGCATTCCAAAAACATAATGCGTTCGGGAAAAGCGGTTTCCCTTTTAAATCTAAAGAATATACAACGCCTTCAAGCGTAGATTACACAAACGTTGATGTGCCTAACGCAAGGTGGCATGAAGATCATACTTTTACTTGTTTTGCTTTTCCAACTTTCACAAAAGAAGATTGTGAACAAATTGGTAGCGCATTAAGAAAAGTAATTCTTGCATATTCAAAATAAGCGAAAGGAAAAATACAATGGGGAAAAAAGTTAAATGGGGCGTTATCGGCTCAGGCGGTATTGCCAGACGAAGGACCATCCCTGAGGGAATTATGCAATCGGCAAATGCAGAGTTGGTTTCGGTTTATGATATTGACACGGAAACCAACCGTGCCGTTGCGAAAGAATTTAATGCTACCGCGTACGGGAGTATTGAAGAGCTCCTCAGTTCTGATATTGATGCAGTATATGTAGCTTCGCCCACCATTAATCATCTCGAACAGGTCATTTCATGTGCCAGAAAAAAGAAGCATGTTTTATGTGAAAAACCGCTTGGTTTGACAGTAAAAGAAGCTGAGAAAATGCTCAAAATATGCAACCAGGAAGGGGTATATCTGGGAACCGGGTTTATGATGAGGTTTTCGGCACAGCACCAGACCGCACTGAAAATGATACAAGAGGGCAAATTGGGACAACCGGTTTATGGCAGAGCCCAGCTTTCCTGCTGGTACCCTCCCATTGAGGGCGCATGGAGGCAAGACCCCAAAACCGGTGGTGGAGGTTCGCTTGTGGATATGGGAAGCCACTGCATCGACCTGCTGGAAATGTTCTTCGGTAAAATTAAAAGTGTTAGCTGTTTTATCAATAACAACGTACATAGTTATAAATCGGAGGACAGTGCAGTTGTTTCCCTGTTTTTTGAAAATGGTGCGCTTGCTACGGTAGATACCTATTTCTGCATTCCTGATAACAGCAGTAAAAACATGCTGGAACTTTATGGTTCCAAAGGTAGTATCATTGCTAAGGGAACAATCGGACAGGGTGAATCGGGTGAGATGATTGCCTATCTGGAAGGTGAAGATGCCGGATATGATGCCCAACAGGCAAGATCAGAAGCAGATGGGTTGGTTATAAATCCAACTCCCGTTAACACTTATTTTGCTGAAATTGATGAATTCAGCAAGGCTATACTGGAAAACAGACAGCCTGAAAATAATTATGAAACAGGCCTGGCAAGCCAAAAAATTATAGATGCTTGTTATAGATCTGCAAAATCAGGTCAGGTTATTAATATTAAATATTAAAGTCGTATGAAAAAAACAGTATTAGCCATTTTATCGCATCCGGACGATGCAGAAATGATGTGTGCCGGAACTTTATCCCTGCTGAAAAAGCGGGGATGGGAAATCCATATAGCCACTATGGCACCGGGAGATAAAGGTACAGCAGAACACACAAGGGAAGAAATAAGCGCTATCAGAAAAGCGGAAGCAAAAAAATCCGCAGAACTGATAGGGGGAACCTACCACTGCCTCGAATTTGAAGATGTATATATATTGTATGATCGCGAAACGATCAATGCAACGGCAGCGCTAATTAGAAGGATCCAACCTTCTGTTGTTTTTACTTCAAGCCCCAATGATTATATGATAGATCACGAGATGACCAGCTTAGCTGTTCAAACTGCATGTTTTGCCTGTGGAGTAAAGAACTTAGAAGTAAGTGAAAAGCCTTTTGAGCCTGTACCCTACCTTTATTATTGCGATGCAATGGAAGGTAAAGACAAATTGGGTAAACCTATAATTCCGGGGCTGTATGTCGATATTTCAGAGGAAATATCTATCAAAGCAGAAATGCTCGGATGTCACGAAAGCCAGCGCAACTGGCTGTTGAAACACCACAAAGTAGATGAATACATTCTTGCAATGAAAAGGTTTGCAGAACAAAGAGGCTCTGAAATAAATGTAAAATATGCTGAAGGTTTCAGGCAACATTTGGGCCACGGTTATCCTCAGGACAATGTACTGGCTGATATACTTGGCAACCTTGTAGTAATTAAGTAAAGTAAAAATCAATTAAAAATTAAAAATTAAAAAATTATGGCACGAAAAATTAGCATGTTAGCTCCCGACTGGTGGGATTTTACCACATTAGATGATGAATTGTTAAATGATGTAGCGAAGCTTTCCGCTGACGACCTTCTACAACTTTCAAGACCTGGTTTTAAGGTAATATTTTACGACACACTTGAAGATTTTTATCTCGCTGAGGCACTTGAATACATTACGGCATGGAAACAGGCAACAGATTCAAACCCGGTAGGGATTTGTGGTCCCATTGGGCCTACTGAACAATTGCCTCTGGTTGCCCGTCTGGTGAATGAACTGCAACTGGATTTGTCGAATGCTCATATTTGGGCAATGGATGAGTGGGTGGTTGATGGTAAGGAAATTGATCCATCTAATCCTATATCCTTTGTAAAAGCAATAAATGATTTATGCTTTAATCGTATAGACAAACGATTTAAAATGCCTGAATCTAACATCCATATTCCAAAAGCCGATACCAGCGAATATATTAAGAGTTGGAATAGTGGAATCCGCTGTGCAGTAATGCAAGGCGGGCAGGGCGACACCAAACATTGGGCATTTAACGATCCTGTTAGAAGAGAGGGACAATATAAAGACGCCCCTCCATCACCGGAAGAATATCGAAAACTGGGAACCCGAATCGTTGATCTCCACCCCATTACCTGCATGCAAAATGCACGAACAAGTGCGGGCGGAGTTGTTACTGGTATTCCAACAAAAGCAGTTACTGTGGGCCCTCAGGAAACATGGAAAGCAGAAAAAGTATCCATCTGGCAGGCAGGCGTTCACGACAATCCTTTTGGGCAACGTTTGACTGCCTTTATGATAGGTAAAAAGATAATGGATTCAGCAGTTCCCATGTCGTTACTTGCCGATCATCCCAACGTTCAGTTTAACTATTATAGAGGTGGAATAGGGACTACCGGAACAGAGATGCACTAAAAATAACTTTATGAACATCTCTTTGATAGATTTGTCGATCGTTGCAGTGTACATTATAGCTGTTATCGTTTATGGAATATATAGATCTAGGAATGTAAAAGACAGTCAGGACTTTTTAGTTGCTGGACGTAGTTTGGGGTTATTTACCCTTATAGCAACGGTGGTGATGACAGAGTTTAATACCGCTACAATGGTTGGTTATTCAAGTTTCGGATACCAATCAGGATTATACTCTCAACTGATTTTAGGTTCTATGTTAATAGGTTTTCTTTTCTATACTTTTGTTGTTGCAAAAAGATGGAAAAGAATTAATGCCACATCTATAATCGAGTTATTTGAAATGAGATATAGTAAGAGCTTTAGATTATTGACAACCTTTATGGTTGTCACTCTTCTGCTCTTCCTTTCTCCTGCATATTTAAGGGCAGTAGGGCTTATTTTTGCTTCCAGTCTGGGTATCACACTCCCAACTACTGTAATAATTATATCAGGTACTGTACTTGTTTTCAGTGTTGTGGGTGGGCTAATGGCAGTTGCACACACAAACACACTTTCATTTGTCGTTACACTTATTGCTCTGCCTTTAGTGTGGTATTTTACAAAATCACATGCTGTTGAACTGGGCGGGCTAGAGCAGGTATTCCCGGAAAAATATCTTTCCCTTAGTCCTGTTGGCATGTGGAATGATTCGGTCATGCCCTTTAGCTTTATTTTTTCGTATTATGTTTTAATGTTTTTAATTTATATGCAGTCACCTTGGTATGCCCAACTGATGACTGCCGCAAAAAGTGAAAAGGTAGCCTATTCAAGCATGGGATTAGGCGCAGTGCTGATTATATTGGTTTACGGTTTAACAATTCAGATTGCAGCTTATGTAAAAGTTGGATTTCCCGATTTGGCAGATCCACAGCTCTCTTTGGCAATGGCCATTAACAATTGGGTTCCAATTGGTGTCAGCGGATTAATGCTTGCTGTAATTCTTGCCATTGGGCAGACTACCATGGGTACAATATGGAATAATATTGTTTCCATTACTTCAAATGATATTTATAAACGTATTTTTGCTCCCGGCGCCTCTGAAAAAAAGATGTTGCGTTTTTCCCGTCTTACTACTTTAATGATAGCGCTGTTTACTATTATTATATCTATTACGATTATAGACCAGGTTATTAATGTGCTTTTCATTGGAAATCTAATTATGGCATCTTTGTTTTTCCCTGCTCTGGGAGGATTTTTATGGTGGAAAACCGGTGAAAAAGCAGTCTGGATTACAACCACTACATCCATTGTTGTCGGTTTTATCTCGATTGTTTTGATAAACAAATCACAAACTTATGATATCAATGATTGGATGTTTTTGTATTACGTGATGATTAGCCCTGCTATCATTGTCTTAGGTATTATTATTTCACACCTCGAAAAACCCAGTGAACAATTTTTATTAAAGCGCGTGAAGTTTTTTGAAATAGTGGGGTCTCCATGGTTTGGGAAAAAAGAATATCTGAAGTATATTGAATCCACAAACTTAAACGAAAGTGGAAATGACTAATTTTTGAATTTAGATATTTAACAATAAAAATTAGAGATGAGAGAAATTGTCGTATCTGGAGTTGGTTGTTGTTTAGTCGATCGTGTTTACAACCACGTCTCTTTTACTTCTGAAGCTTTTTCATCCTTTCTTTCAAAAGAAAGAGGGGATGGAGGCTTGTCTCCCGGTCATCTGGTGTTTAAAGAAGAATTTGAGACGTTTGTAAAAGAAGATTTCCGGACAATACTTGGAAAAATAACCAATTACAAACCTCCGGATAAACTCAGTATCGGAGGACCTTGTATTGTGGCTATGATTAACGCAGCACAGATTACCGAAAATGAAAGTTGCAGTTTCCGCTTTTATGGGTACGGGGGAAAGGATGATGACGGCAAATTTTTGATGTCTGCATTAAAAAGGACTCCTGTGGATACGAGTCAATACACTTTAACAGACGCTGCTACCCCGTCAACCGTTGTATTGTCAGACCCTGATTACGAGCGCGGACATGGGGAACGCATCTTCATTAATTCAATTGGCGCTGCCTGGAATTATTCGCCGGATAACCTGGACGAGGATTTTTTCTCTTCCGATATCGTTGTGTTTGGTGGAACTGCCCTTGTTCCGCAAATCCACGACAACCTGACTTCTTTGCTAAAACAAGCCAAAGCTAAGGGTTGTATCACTATTGTAAATACGGTTTTCGACTTCAGAAATGAAAAAGCAAATCCCGATAAAAAGTGGCCTTTAGGGGAAAGCGATGATAGCTACCGAAATATTGACCTTTTGATTACTGATTTTGAGGAGGCTCTTCGTCTAAGTGGGAAACGTACTATAGACCACGCCATGCAGTTCTTTCGGGATAAAGGCTCTAACGCTGTGATCGTAACCAATGGGCCAAATAACTTGCGGGGTTTTTCTGAAAAAAGCAGTCTGTTTTTTGAACTTGGTGATTTTGAAATGCCAATATCTGAAGAAGTTTCAAGGGAGCTTAAACAAGGACGTAAAGGCGACACCACAGGTTGCGGAGATAATTTTGCCGGCGGGGTAATTGCCGGGTTGGTTCTCCAGCTTCAATCGAAACAATCTCCCATTGATTTAAGGGAGGCTGTTGCCTGGGGAGTCGTATCCGGCGGATATACTTGTTTTTACATTGGCGGAACTTACTTTGAAGAATATCCGGGAGAAAAGTATAATCTTCTGTTGCCATATTACGAAAAGTACAAAAAGCAGATTCGAACCCGGAACGAGATTATACGTAGTTAAGACAAATTACAGAAACTAAGTTTTAAAGTTTAATTACATGCAAGAATTATCAAGGAGAAAATTTATTAAAAACAGTGCCATTGTTGCATCGGGCATCAGTGTTATGCCCGATTCTTTAACTATACTTAAACAAGGAAGGGCACTGGGAGCCAATGACAGGATCCGTATAGGAATTATTGGCTGTGGCGATCGTGGTAATAAGGTATTTATGGATGGCGTGTATAAACATGCCAACGAAATGAACGTGGAGATTGTTGCGCTCTGCGATCCCTGGCGTATTGCACGGGAACAGGCCAATTTAAAAGTAAAAAAATGGTTTGGGCGGGATGCAAGTCAGGTTGTTTCATATAGAGAATTATTAGAGTTGGACAATATTGATGCGGTGATGATAGCCTCACCAGACCACCTACATACAACTCATCTTGAGGCATCTGCCCGGGCAGGCAAACATATTTATGTAGAGAAACCTCTTGCTATGGATATGGATAAACTGATCAGGGCTGTGGATGCTGTAGACGAAGCCGGTGTTGTGGTACAGGTGGGTACACAATTACGTAGTCTGCCCGGAATAATGGGAGCACGTGAACTTTACCGCCAGGGAAAATTAGGCAAACTGTCGCGGGTTGAGGAGTGCCGCAACCAACAGAGACCATACTGGTACGGATACCTGAGAGATGTAAAAGCAGAAGATGTGGATTGGAAAGAATTTTTGGGCGATCGCCCGTTCCGGCCGTTCAACGCTGATATGTACTCGGCCTGGTATGGTTATTATGATTTCTCACATGGCCCCATTCCTAATCTGGGTGCCCATTTTATTGATATGGTGCATTTTGTCACCGGTGCAAAATTCCCCGAGTCATGTGTATGCCTCGGCGACACGTTTACGTGGAAAGACGAACACCAGTTTACCAACCCTGATTGCATTCAGGCAACATGGGTTTATCCGGAAGGTTTTCTGGTAAGTAGTTCAAATAACCTTGGTAACAGCAAGGGGAGTGTTCGTAACTTCTATGGCGACAAAGGTATGATGAACATGGCAAGCTGGGGAAGTCCTTCATACAGCGATGAAGGTGCTCCCCGTCCGGATGGCACCATAAACGGAGAGAAACCGGTGACACCGATTGAACGGCCCGATCATTTCCTTAATTGGCTGCAATGCATCCGCAATAATGAAACGCCTATTGCGCCAATTGAAGCAGGCTATCAACATGCTGTAGCAGTAATAATGGCTATGAAATCCTTTGAAACCGGTCGTAAAACCACTTATGATGCTAAAAAGCGGAAAATTCTCACAGCATAACCATTTAAAAAGTTTGTGCCGATTAAAATTTGTTGGATTTTTAACACGTAAAATTATAAATCATGAAAAAATATAATGTAGGTATCGTTGGTTACAGTTGGGCTGCAGGAGCCCATATCGAAGCTATTAACAAAACTTCCCTGGCACAGGTTACTGCCATTTGTTCTTCCCGGAATCTTAATTCAAAGGAAATCAGTGCTAAGCACGGAGGAACAATTAAATGTTACACTGATTTATCCGAAATGCTTGCCGATCCCGAGCTACACATAGTTTCAATCTGCAGTTACCCTGCCGACCACGCAAAACAGGCAATAATGGCTGCCGGGGCAGGCAAACATTTAATTATTGAAAAGCCGGTAGCATTGACATGGGATGACTGTCTGGCGGTTAAATCTGCTGTAGATAAAGCAGGAGTTAAAACCTGTGTCTGTTTTGAGTGTCGTTTTTCAAGTCAGCTGGAAACAACCAAAGCAGTCATCGACAGTGGCTTGTTAGGGGAAATTCACTATGCCGAAGTAGATTATTATCACGGAGTAGGTCCCTGGTATAGCCAGTTCAGGTGGAATGTAAAAAAAGAAGCGGCAGGGAGCAGCCTGTTGTCTGCTGGAGTCCATGCGTTGGATGCCCTGCTGTTTTTTATGGGGAACGATGTAGAGAGTGTGCATAGCCTGGCAACATTCTCGGCAAATGAAGATTTTGCCAAATATGAATACCCGACTACTTCGGTTAGTATTCTCAAATTTGACGACGGAAGAATAGGGAAAGTAGCGTCTGTTATTGATTGTTTACAACCCTATTATTTCCATGTCCATTTGGTAGGCAGTGAAGGCAGCCTGCTCGACAATAAATTTCATTCTACCCGGCTTGGCGGGCTCGATAAAAACAGATGGAGTGAGTTGTCAATGAAGACGCTTGACTCGGGAGATGTTTCCGACCATCCTTACCAGAAGCAGTTTGAGACCTTTTTTCAGGCTATTGATCAGAACAAAGACATGCCGCTTACCAGTTTGGAGGATGCTTTACATACGCACAAAGTATTGTTCGAAGCCGATCGATCAGCCGAACAAAATATATAATTGCTTCTTTTATAAGCTTTATTATATGAAAGCCATTTTAACACTTCCAATNNGTAATAGCATTATTATCGTCCTGTAACAATACAAATAGTTTTGATAAGACAAATGCTGACCCGTTGGAGGTGGGTGTAGCTATGGTAGATATTACTCCCCCGGTGGGTTTTCCGCTGTATGGATATCCACCGAAACCAAGTACCGGCATCAAAGACCCGCTTTATGCAAAAGCTATTGTATTTAAACAGGGAGAAACCCGGGGCGCGTTGGTGGTTTGCAATTTATTGGGAATACCCCGGGACCTTAGCAGAATTGTCAGAGAAAGGGCTTTCAAAGAGACCGGGATACCATTTCAAAACATGAGTATTTCTGCAACACATACCCATACCAGTCCGGGTATAACAGAAAGCTTTAAAGAATATGCGCTTCGTGAATCGGCAGGTAAACCTACAGAGGAAGATAAAAGCAGCTATTTTACCGATCTGATCAATGGGATAACCAAAGCCATCATTTTAGCAAATAATCAAATTGTCGAGGTAGAAATAATTTCCGGGAAAGGGCAGGCGCCGGGAATCTCGTTTAACCGCCGGTATCTCATGACTGACGGTCGCGTCCGTTTCAATCCCGGAAGGAATAATCCGAATATTGTAGGACCGGCGGGCCCCGTAGATCCGGATGTGAGCTTTGTTCTGTTTCGCCCGCCCGGGCAAAACAGCTATTCTTCATCACTGACAGTATTTTCAAGTCATTATGTGCGTGGCGGCACAGAATTCAGTTCAGATTATCCTTATTTTATGCAGCAAAGGTTTAATGAATTGTTTGGTAATCAACATCTTTCAGTATTTGGACTGGGCCCCTGTGGAAATGTGAATTCTGTAAATATTTTTGGACCGGCTACCGATGCAGAAATTAGAGTGAAAGAATTTGGCTACACCCTTGCTGATGCAGTTAATAATTCCTTGCATAAGGAAGTAAACGGGGTCCCTTCCCTTGAAATAGTATCAAAAATAATTTATCTTCCCATTCAGGATTATACCAAAGAAGAGCTGGAATGGTCGAGAGAAGAAGGGGAACAACTTTATAACGAGCGGTCATTTTTAAACCACAGGCGAAGGCTCAAGATTTCAGTCTGGGGAGTTCAGCCCCCTCTCGAAAAACTTCGTATGTATGAGGCAGTGGCGCCTGCTGTTTCGGGAGAACCCTGGCGCATACCCGTAGAAATTCACGTATTTAAACTTGACCAGAAAACGGCAATAGTGACAATGCCGGGGGAACTGTTTACTGAGTTTGGAATAGATATTAAAAAAAGATCACCATTTGCCAATACTATGCTGATTGAACTGGCAAATGCTGATATCGCCTACATTCCTACAATACAAGGATTTAAAGAAGGTGACTATGAGGCGATTAACTCCAGACTGGTACCGGGGTCAGGGGAGAAAATGGTTGATTCAGCCATCGAAATTCTAAATTACCTTAAAAATAATAAAGAGTAAGGTGAGAAAAATTTTAAATAATAAAATAATCATTTTTGGGGCAGGGAAAATCGGGCGATCCTTTATCGGACAGCTATTTAGTACAGGAGGCTTTGAGGTAGTGTTTGCAGATATTGCCCTTCCGGTTATCAATGAGCTGAATCGCAGAAAAAAATATGAGGTTGTTATTAAATCAGACGATAAGAAAGAAGTTATTGTTGTTCATAACGTGCGGGCAATTGATACCCGAAACTCAGAACTAATAGCAAAAGAGATCAGCGAAGCCCGTATTCTTGCAGTTTCGGTAGGAAAAAATGCATTGCCTGCCATTTTCCCCTTACTAGCTCAGGGAATAATAAGAAGGTACAATAACAATAAATCCGATGCCATCGATATCATCATTGCAGAAAATATGCTTGATGCATCTGTCTATTTCAAGAAGGAGTTGCAGAACTATTTACCTCCTGATTTTCCCATCAACCAATTTGTGGGATTAATTGAAACCAGCATTGGCAAAATGGTGCCCATTGTTCCCAAAAAATCAGAGGAAGAAGATATCTTAAGGGTATTTGCAGAACCATACAATACCTTAATTTTAGACAAGAAAGCCTTCAGAAAACCGATTCCTGAAATAAAAGGATTGTCTCCCAAGGAAAACATAAAAGCCTGGGTAAATCGAAAATTATTTATTCATAACCTCGGTCATGCCGCCACAGCCTACTGGGGATATTACAATAACCCACTGCATCATTATGTTTGGGAAGCGCTTGAAATTCCCGGCATTTTTAAAACGGTGAGAAAAACGATGCTGCAAGCGGCAAATCTGTTGGTGAAAAAGTACCCTGATGAGTTTACCCCGGGTGAATTAACAGAACATGTGGATGATTTACTGAGAAGGTTTCAAAACAGGGCATTAGGCGATACCATATATCGTGTAGGCTGTGATTTACAGAGAAAGCTGGGCCCCGATGATCGATTGGCTGGAGCTATTAAATTGGCTGTCTCGCTTAGCCTGCCCTATGACAATATCCTTAAAACCCTAATTGTAGGTTGTCATTTCAGGGCGAGGGACGAGAATGGCTTATTGTTTCCGGGCGATGAAACTTTTATTGAAATACACAGAAGCGGAATCACTGAAGTATTAAAAAGAGTGTGTGGTTTTGATGAAAACAATTATCCGCAGATTTTGGAAGAAGGACAACAGATAGAGAAAAGTAAGTTTATAAAGTAAAGCATACTGGTATTTACAAAACACATATTAAAGATTAGAATTAATGAAAAATTTTTCAAGAAGAGAGTTTATAAAGAAAAGCACTATTGGAGGTGTTGTATTGGCATCAGGCACCGGGGCATTGGTAAATGCCTGTTCATCTTCAAAATGGAAAATTGGCGCTTATACCCGTGTGTGGGGCAACCGAAATTATTTAGAGGCTTTGGATGGCATGGTGGAGGCGGGATATAAGTATGTTGGATTGAGTACTCACGAAAAAGGAAGAGTAGTCGATCGTAACTCTGACCCCGAATTCGCAGTGCAAGTTGGTGAAGAGATTAAAAAGCGGGGACTTACGCTGGTAACCAATTCTGGTGGTGAACACGATGTCAGCAATTCACTCGAAGAAGGAATTGCCGGGTTAAAACGTTTGATTGACAACTCTGCACTTTGTGGAGCTCCTGTTATTCAAATAAATGCAATTCACGATCCGGTTCGAATGGAACCGTTTTACAAAGCAATTTCCGAGTGTTGTGATTATGCAGCAGAGAAAGGCGTTTTAATTACTTTAAAACCTCACGGACAGGTCGGAGCATTTTGTCTGGAGCAGGTTAAAAAGGTGAATCATAAAAATTTTAAGCTGTGGTACGATCCGGGCAATGTCTTTCATGCTTCTTTTGGTGAGACAGATCCTCTGGATGATGCTGTTGGCCTGGGAGGATATGTTGTTGGCATGGCAGTAAAGGACTTTCGTTTACCCAGGGATGTAAACGTAACACCCGGCACGGGAATGGTTGATTTTCCCAAATTATTGGCTTTACTCGGGCAGGAAGGCTTTACCAGTGGAGCATTGGTTGTAGAACTTGTTTCACAAGGCGACCTTGCCCATCTAACTGCTGAGGCAATAAAAGCACGTAAATTCCTTGAATCCATAACGGCTTAAAAGGATGAAAATATTGGATTATGTGGACTATAAAAACTTTAAATAATTATTGAGATGAAAACAAATCGCAGAAATTTTATTAAGGCAGCCGGCATGGCAGGTACCGGTGTTGTTGCGGGGGGCATTGCCTCATGTGCACAAAAAGGCACATCTGCAAAAGAGATTAAACCGACTATTTGGGATATTTCAGAGGACAAGGGGGCACAGGTATTTAATATGAGCGGCTATGCCGCACCTAAACTTGATGTTGTCCGCGTCGGGTATATTGGCATTGGGGGCAGAGGCATGGCAGCCGTGAAAAGGATGGCTTTACTGGAAGGGGTAGAGATAAAGGCATTGTCAGATTTGCATATGGATCGGGTAAAAGAGGCTCAGAATTACCTGAAAGAGCGTGGTATGCCCGAACCCACGGGTTATGCAGACGGGAGCCAGGAATTATGGAAAGAGCTGTGCGATAAAGAGGAGCTGGACCTTATCTATATTGCCACCCCAAGGGACTTGCATCCTTCAATGTGTGTATATGCCATGGAAAGCGGTGCTCATGCAGCTACCGAGATTCCTGCTGCAAGAACACTGGATGAATGCTGGCAACTGGTTGAAACTTCGGAAAAGACGAAGAAGCATTGTAGCATGATTGAAAACTGTGTTTATGACTTTTGGGAATTATTGATCCTGAATATGACAAGACAGGGTTTCTTCGGAGAGATTGTTCATGTTGATGCCGCTTACATATCAAATCAGATCAATACGAACCTAAGAAAAGATCTCGAATGGCGTACCAGAGAGTTCATAAATCGCGACGGGAATATTTATCCTACACATGGATTAGGCCCTGCATGCCAGATATTGAATATTAATCGTGGAGACAGACTGGATTTTATGGTATCCGTCTCCTCAAACGATTTTACTATGGGAAAGGAGATTGAAAAACGGGCTCAGGAGGACGATTATTATAAACAATTTATCGGACAGTGGAAGTTGGGCAATATGAACACTTCTATTATTAAAACAGTAAACGGCAAAACTATTGATTTGCAGTACAATGTTGGCAATCCGCGTCCCGGCACACGTGTGTTTTGGGTTGTTGGCACTGAAGGTATAGCCAAGAAGCAGCCATTTCCATCAAGGATATCGAAGGGAGGAGGCTGGGTGAACGAAGATGAATTGAAGATATTGCAGGAGAAATATGCTCCTCCGATAGTGAAAATAGCAGGGGAAATGGCAAAAAAAGTTGGTGGGCATGGAGGAATGGACTTTTTGATGCAGTGGCGCCTGATTGATTGTTTAAGAAACGGGCTTCCGTTAGATATGGATTGTTATGATGCCGCAGCCTGGAGCTCTATTGTGCCGCTTAGTGAATGGTGCGTTGCCAATAGTTCTGTTCCGGTAAAAATTCCTGACTTTACACGGGGTGCCTATAAGACAAATGCTCCACTTGATATTGAAATGGCAGGAGGTGGCGGAAGCACAGGTTTTAAAGAAATTATCGGATTTGATGACGATTATTTTTAGTAGTTAAGTTTATCTCGTTTTCGATATAATTGAGAAACCGAATATGTTTATAATTTGACAAATGACATTCTTTAACTAAAAAAATTGGAGGTATTTTATTATGGCAATAAAACATTATTTTAACAGGCGTCAGTTTATTGGAACTGCTGCCACTGCCGCTGCCGGAGGCTTACTGTTACCGGTGTCTGATGCATTTGGGGCTTATCGCTTTGCAACATCTGATGATTACCCGTCAACTCCTCATTTTTGGTACCGTAAGCCACCTAACAGACCTTATGTGGATTCACAAAATAAAAATATGGCTTTCGCATTTACCGATACCGAGATCCTGCTATCTGATGACAACAGCCACACCTGGCGTTACAAAAAGGCTTTCTCCGATGCAAAAAATATCACTTACAGCCATATTTTCAATGATGGAACGGTTCTTTTTGCCACACGGGAAAAGTTGTATCTGTGTAAGAAAAAACTAAAATCATACAAAGAGATTATTGTAAAAGATACTGACGGTAAAGACTATCTTCCTCACACCCCGAAAAACCCCGATAACCCGGGATGGTATTTTCATAACCTGATTGGTGTTGACTCCTGGAATGTTAACGGAAAAGAGATGCTGGTATGGGGTAATTATTGCAATGTGGCAGGAGGTGCAACTCCTGTCAATATATACTATACGGTAGATAATGGAGAAACTGTAAAGATTGCATATTCTTTTGGACAGAACCCTTACTTTACAGATAACGGCTCTTCCGGAGGAGGTTTGGGAGGAAATTTACTGGGCAATCCTGACAACCCCGTTATATGCCGCCATGTTCACTCTGTTGCCTACAACCCTGTTGAAGATGCTTTTTATGCATGCACAGGCGACCTTAAACGACCGAATTCAATAGAAGAATGTCACTGGCTTAGGGGTACGTATGACTCAGCTAAAGATAAATGGGACTGGAAAGTTATCATCACAGATAGCTCAAACACAAGATATAAGTCTGGTAGTATCACTTTCGTTGATGGGCGCATGTACTGGGCAAGCGATGCCAATGGCCCTGAGCCGTGGGACAGGGGAATTTTTAGTTGTGACCCGACTGATATTGGCAATCCAGAAGCCCATACCTTGCTCTTCGATCCAAAATATGAAACGGGGATTATGATTATAGAGGATGGAGTTATACTTGCCACTCAGTATGCAGTTGCTTCTCCCTATACATTGGGAGTTATATACTCACCCGACCTCGGAAAAACCTGGTTTGAATACGATATAAAAGAGTATGGCCCCTTCTCTCCTTCCAGGATACATAAAAAGAATGCAGAAGGCTGGTTTAGGCTCGACTTAAGAACTGGCTGGATAGACCTTGCTGATTATATGTTCATAAAACCAAAATAGCGATAAGACTAAAAGTTTGGCAACTAATCAGTTTGTAAGTTAGCGATAGTAATCAACGCCCGGATAATATTTTGTTTTTTTAGGGTAGTATCTGTATTTGACAAGTTTTAAATATGTTTAACTTTGTGTTGAATTAAGATAGCAATTACACACTTTTACAGATACTACCAATGAAAAAATCACTATTGTTTATTTCAATGATTGCAATTGCCTGTCTGGCTTTTGCTCAGGACAAAGTTGATCCTAACCATTTAAAAACCGGCGGATACGGTTATTTGATTCAAACAGACCAAACCTGCTCCTCATGGTGGGCTGAAGGCTCATATAAAGTAATGCGCGATGCGCCGGTGCCGGCAAAGAAGAATGCTCAGATTAATCTTTGGTCTGCAAAAAATGAATACGAATCATTCATTGTAGTAATCAATCCAAAGAAGCGAATGGAGAATTTCAGGATTTTGGTTTCTGCTTTAAAAGACAGCCATGGAAATACAATAGAAAGCAATAATATTACTGTCAGAAAAGTGGAATATGTCAAAGTGTCCCACCCGACAGATTCCTATGGGCTTACCGGTTGGTGGCCCGATCCGCTCCCTGAATATCAGCATCCTGAAACCATTACTCCGGCAGAAAACCAGCCTTTCTGGATAACGATTAAGGTGCCTTCAAACGCTGTTGCCGGAATTTATTCCGGTGAGGTTATTCTGAATTCCGGAGACTGGGAGCTTTCTGTTCCGATTTGTTTAGAGGTGTGGGATTTTGCCCTGCCCGACGCACCTTCAATGCGTTCTGGATTCGGACTTGATTTTGGAACGGTTAAAAGATATGAGAATTTAAAAACTTCCGAAGACGAAATTAAAGCATTTGAAAACTATATGGAAAGTTTTAGTGAATATAAACTTTCACCATACAATCCGTTTGTCTATTCCCCTATCAAGCAGGAAGTCAGAGGAGTTGCATGGGCTGGTGGTTTTTTTGACAGCAACATTAAATATGCAGGAAATTACTCCTACCGGATTGTGGACAATTCGGCAACTTCAAATGCGGAAGGCAGAACATGGGATTTAATTCCCGTGAGCAACAACGATGAATATGAACTGAGCTGGGTTTCAAAATCACTGGTAAAAGATCAAAAATATGTTGTTGGGGTTGAATGCTACAATTTGGAAAATGAACTTATCCCCTTTGAAAACAGGTTTGAGCTCTTCACAAGTCAGGAAGAATGGGAGTCAGCAAAACTAAATCTTGGAAAATTCAATAAGGAAATCAAAAGCATAAAAATCCGGTTATTCCCTTCGGATAGAACAGTCAGGGGCGAAAACACAGGCACAGTTTGGTTTGATGAACTCAGCCTGCTCAATAAAAGCACCCGGAAAAATGAATTTCCCGCAGGCAATTTTGAAGTTAATCTGGATGAAATTGATATTTCATTGGATTTCACTGATTTTAACAAAGCCGGCAAGCGCTATTTTGATGAATTGAACTTTACCGCCTATCGGCTTTCGCTGAAAGGATTGGGTGGCGGGACTTTTTTCAGCCGGTCAAAGGGCATTTTTGAAGGATTTGAACAGGGAACCGAAGAATATTACAAACTGATGGAGCGCTATTTGGGACAGATTGAGAATAATCTTGAAAAATACGGACTGCTGGGAAAGGAATATATCTATTGGTTTGATGAACCTGCCGACCGCGACTATCCTTTTGTTCGGGAAACCAATGAGTTGATTAAGAAATATGCCCCAAAAATTACAACTTTTATAACAGAACACGTTAAAGACCATGACATTTCTGATGTTACCGATATCAGTTGTACCATTTGGGATAAGCTCAATCACGAAAAAATCAGCCGGATGAATGAAAGAGGGCTCGAACACTGGTCATATCTTTGTACCGGACCAAAATCACCGTGGATTACTTTATTCACCGACCATGATGCGGTGAATCTGCGCATGTGGCTCTGGGGGTCTTATAAATACCGGCTCAAAGGAATTCTGGTGTGGACAACCAACTGGTGGAATTCTGAGACAGCATCACCCGAAGGCTTTTTGCAAAATCCCTGGGAAGAAGCCATGTCGTTCACCGTTGGTTATGGCCGTCCATTTGGGAAGCAAGACCGCTGGGGAAATGGCGATGGAAGATTTTTTTACCCCATTAACCGCAATCCCAATCACGATAAAAACACTTACACAGGTAAGCCTGTTCCATCCCTTCGCCTCGAAATTCTACGCGACGGAATTGAAGATTATGAATATTTTGTGATGCTCGAAAAAGCGGTTGAGAGTGCATCAAATAAAAATAAGGCAACAATCAGTGAAGCCAAAAAACTACTGGAGATTCCACAAACTATTTACACCGATGAAAAGACCTATTCCAAGAATCCGCAAGATATGCTGGAATACAGAAAAAAAATTGCAGAAGCTATTTTGAAATTGAAATGATTCATGCTTGATATTTAACTTTTTTAATACCAAACATCAAAGAAAACAACCACACATAAAATTTGAAACATGAAAGGATACAAATACCTGATAGTAATACTTACATTTACTCTATTACTCTTCAGTTGTTCACACCAAACTGCAACAATTAAAGAAATCAAAAAGACCTTTACCACCTACATGTTCTCCGATCCCGACCCTGTTGCACACCCAGCACGAAACATCTATCCCTATTTTCGGTTTGACGGATACGAGAAAGAGCCTGAACAGAAAGAGTGGAAAGTGATTGAAATGGAAAATCCCTATGTGAAAGTGCATATTTTCCCGGAAATTGGCGGGAAAATATGGGGTGCCATTGAGAAATCAACCGGAAACGAATTTATTTACTATAATTCTGTGGTAAAATTCCGGAACATTGCCATGCGGGGCCCCTGGACTTCTGGCGGAATCGAATTCAACTTTGGTATTATCGGGCACTCCCCACATGTTTCCACACCTGTGGATTATGCCATTCGCGAAAATGACGATAAAAGTGTCAGTTGCTTTGTGGGAGGTTATGAGTTTATGACCCGAACACGCTGGGAGACTGAAATAAATTTGCAGCCCGACAAAGCCTATTTCACGACAAAAACAAGATATATCAATCAATCACAGGTTCTGCAGCCCTACTACCAGTGGAGCAATGCCGCTTTTCAGGCTGAAGGCGATTTGGAAATGATTTTCAAGGGTAACCACCGGATTGGGCATGGCGGCGAAGCAAATGACTGGCCTATGGATGAGCAGAATGGCAATTTGTCGTTCTATAGCAACAACAAAACCAGTGATGCAAGCAACCACATTGTTGGTTCAGTTGACGGATTTTATGCAGCCTATTGGCACGACCTGAACTTTGGTTCAGGCAATTATTCGCTGTTTGGCGACAAGCTCGGCAAGAAGATTTTCTTATGGTCCCAGGCACGTTCAGGCGGAATCTGGGAAGATTTGCTCACCGACTCCGACGGGCAGTATGTGGAGCTGCAAACCGGCAGGTTGTTCAATCAGGCAGCCACCGGAAGCACACGCACCCCTTATAAGCATTTTGGATTTCTGCCCAATTCTGCTGACGAATTTACAGAATACTGGTTTCCAGTGCTGAACATCGGTGGCGTCTCAAAAGCAAACTACCTCGGAGCTTTGAATGTTGTCAAAAAGAATGGAGAGCAGTCTGTATATTTTTCTCCACTGCAACATTTCAAAGATGAGATTAAAATCTATTTTGGGGACGACCTGAAATATACTTTCAAAATTGATAAAAATCCCCTGGAAATCTGGGAAGAAACCATTCCGCTAAATGCTGAAAATGAATTTTTAAAAATCGTAGCAGGAACTGGTGAAACCCTGATATACACCGAAGATGTGTTAAGTGAAACCACTTCCCGTCCGGTGAAGGCACCCGAAGATTTTGACTGGAATTCCGTGCATGGACTATATACCGATGGTGTAAACTGGATTTATCAGGGACACTTCGACAGGGCTTTCCAAAGCCTCGAAGCGTGCCTGAAGAAGGATGCCTGTTATACGCCGGCACTGAATCATCTGGCAGAGCTCTGTTTCAGAAAAGCAGATTTCGAAAAGGCGTTGGGTTATCTGAAAAGGTCATTGGCTGTCAACACTTATGATCCGAAAGCGAATTTTCTCTATGGACTTGTCAATAAACACACAAATCAATTGGTGGATTCCCGCGACGGATTTGCAGTGGCAACACTTTCGCCCGAATACCGGATTCCTGCCTTTCTGGAACTGGCAAAACTGTCTTTGCTGAGAAATGAATTGCCCCTTGCAGGTCAGTATGTTGACCGGATTCTTGCAAAGGAAGCTGACAACCAAAATGCTGTGCTGCTTAAGGCAATTATTTCGAGGAAAACCGGACTAGTGGCAGAAGCAAACCACTACACAGATCGGCTAGAAGCAATTTCGCCATTGAACCATTTTGCAAGGGCTGAAAAAATGTTTTTAAAACCCAGCAACACAACAACTCAAAATTTTACATCACTTGTCAGGAACGAACTGCCTTATCAGACTTTTCTGGAAATGGCAGGGTGGTACAATGAATTGGGGTGCAGAGGAGAAGCAATCCAAATTCTTGAACTTTCGCCCGAAAATGCGCTGATTCATCTTTTGCTGTCCTATTTTCATCAAAACAACAGTGAAAAATCACTCCTCTATTTTGATAAATTCATCCGGGACAAGCCGGATTTCATTTTTCCTTTCCGACTGGAAATGTTACCTGTTCTGGAATGGGCAAGCCAAAAAAGCAGTGATTGGAAACCGGAATACTACCTCGGATTGCTGCATTGGCATTTGGGAAACAGGGAACAAGCAAAATTGCTGTTTGAAGAGTGCAAAGACTTGCCCGATGCACATTTTTTTTATCTGGCAAGAGAGGAGCTTTTAATCAGTGAGAAATCCTATAATCCGGAGAATGACCTGAAAAAAGCATTGGAACTGGGAAAAAACGACTGGCGGACTTCACTGGCAATGATTGATTTTCATCTCAGCAAAGATATGGTCAGCGATGCGTTGGAGATTTCAAAAAAATCACTGGAATTATTCCCCAATAATGACGTTTTGCAGTATAACTATGCCAAATGTCTGCTGGCAAACGGATTCTATTCAGAATGCCTGAATGAACTGGAAAATATAGTGATTTTGCCCAATGAAGGAGCACGTTACGGAAGAATCACCTACCGGCAGGCAGCCATTATGGAAAGCCTTCGGTTGATTGATGAGAACAAATATGAGGAAGCGATGAAATCAGTTGGGAAAGCCCGGCTCTGGCCCGAAAACCTGGGTGTTGGACGTCCCTTTTTGGTTGACGAAAGGATTGAAGACTTTCTTGAGGCTGAATGTCTGCTAAAGCTGAATGAAAAAGAGAAAGCGCAGACACATTTCCGAAAAATTATTGACTTCACCCAGCAAAGAACGGGCAGGCACAACTCTGTGGACTATGTTTTTATTTCTGCAGCAAAACGAATGGGGATGAGCCATCTTGCCGACGGTTTTATGAGGGAGTGGGAAGAAAAATCACCTACTGACCCGGTTTTGAAATGGACAAAAGCGATGTCTGCCGGCAACAAAACTGCTGCGTTGCAAATTGAAAAAGAGATTAGCACTGGTTCTGAAGGAACACCCTGGGACCCACGCTATTCCGATTCTGAGTTTGAACTGGTAAAAAGAATTGCGAATCAGGTGAATTAATTCAATTTTGAGTTCTGTAACTAAAAACTGAAAACTCCACATTAGTCAATTTTACCTGTCTCAAATAAACTTCATTAATTGTTTTAGCTCTTTATCAGAAATACCTTCTTTTTCGGATTTATCGTATATTGTTAACAAATAGATTCTATCAGATATTGCTTTTATTATACTATAACTCATTTTCGTGAATTTCTATAGCTTATATAAAAGTTGTGATTAGCAAATTGGCGATTTTCCAACTATAGAGCATCATTCCGTCGGGATGTTTTGCTGCAGCTTCAATTAAAAATGTAATTTTGTGCTTTCTTAAGAATTTTTACAAAGAAAAACTATAAAATCACTCAGTGCTGTCTGATATTAAGTTGTCTGGCAAAAAAAAACATTTTCAAAATGAAACGAGCATGGAAAAGAATTTCACCCATGAGCATAATTAAAATGAGGGAGTTACNNCTTTTAATTTTAATTGGATGAAAATAATTGCAATATGTTTTTTATTCTGTTTTTCTGTTTCTGCGGGGGCATATCCCTTTAAAAAACAGAAAAATGATACTATTACAAATACTCACAACAAAGATTTTGTTTACCATGTAAAAAAAATGCAGGGTGAAATCACCATTGACGGAAAACTTGATGAACCGGACTGGCTGAACGCCCAAAAAGCAACTCCTTTTTATCTTGTATTACCCATAGACACCGGCTTGCCGGTGCAGCAGTCGGAGGTGATGATGACCTTTGACAACAAGGCGCTTTACATGGCTTTTGTGTTTTACGATACCATTCCCGGAAAGCGGATTATGCAATCGTTCCGGCGCGATTTTGCGTTTGGAGTCAATGACAACTTCCTCTCTTTTTTCGACACTTTTCTTGACCAGACCAACGGCTTTTCCTTTGGAATTTCCGCTTCAGGCGCTAAATGGGACGGCACCATGAGCGACGGTTCTAAGGTAAATCTGGACTGGGATGCCAAGTGGAGTTCAAAAACAACGCATTACGACGACAAATGGGTTGCAGAAATGCGTATCCCTTTTCGTTCCATTCGCTACCCTTCCGGAGCAGAGCGCTGGTATGTAAACTTCAGCCGGCTCGACCTGAAAACCAATGAAAAATCGAGCTGGGCACCTGTGCCGCGCCAATTCCCGACAGCATCGCTGGCATATACGGGCGTAATGCAGTTTGAAGAACCACTTCCCAAATCCACTGTTCAATTCTCATTGATTCCCTATCTTTTTGGAAGTTATTCCAATGATTTTGAAGCAGGAACCGGCTCCGGTTATCATAAGGATTTCGGATTTGATGCCAAAGTAGGGCTATCCTCTTCCATGAACCTCGATTTGACCTATAATCCAGATTTTGCCCAGGTGGAAGTGGATCAGCAGGTAACCAACATTGACCGTTTTGAGCTGTTCTTTCCTGAAAAGAGACAATTTTTCCTTGAAAACAGCGATCTGTTTTCCGGCTTCGGGTTCAGTTCCACCACCCCGTTTTTTTCGCGAAGAATCGGACTGGATGCTCCAGTGCTTGCCGGCGCACGTCTGAGCGGAAAAATCGGCAATGACTGGCGCATTGGACTGATGAACATGGCTACCCAAAAGTCGGGCGACCTTCCTTCCAAAAATTTTACTGTTGCTTCGCTGCAACGAAAAATATTTGCACGCTCCAATTTTGGATTCATCTTTGTGAACAAGGAAAATCTGACACAAACCGAAGAAAGCAGCCGTTTTAACCGGGTTGCCGGATTTGACCTTAATCTGGCAAGCAAAAACAATTTTTGGGAGGGAAAATTTTTCTATCACCGCTCGTTTCAGCCTGAAAATCCCGAAAAACAATATGCTCAGGGCGCTAAGCTGAAATACAAGGCAAAAAATCTCCAGATTGACATTTCACAATCATCTGTCGGCGAAAACTACTTTGCAGAAGCGGGCTATGTTAGACGCACCGGCTATAATTACCTCGGTCCGGAAATCGTTTACCTGTTTGTGCCCAACAAAAAGATTATCAGCCACGGGCCCTCAATTCAATTAGAGAATTATTTCAATAAAGATTTTAAAAAAATCGACTATGAAAATACGTTCAGCTATCAGTTTGAATTTGAAAAATCGAGTGTTTTAACTTTGGGTTACCGAAGCTTGTTTGTTGAACTGGACAATGATTTCGATCCAACACATGTGAGCGAGCACTTCCTGCCCGCCGGCAGCAGACACCATTTTGGCGGCGCAGCAATCATCTATAGCTCAGCGCCCAAAAACTTACTGAAATGGAACGCCGAGGCTGCAAAGGGAACATTCTACAATGGTAATATTCAATACATTACCGGACAGATGGGATACCGTTTTCAGCCTTATGTCAATTTTGCCATGAACTTTAACTACACCGACATTCATCTGCCCAATCCGTTTGAACGCACCCGTTTCTGGCTTCTCGGGCCCAAACTGGACGTAACTTTTTCTGAGAATATTTTCTGGACAACTTTTGTGCAATACAATGAGCAGATAAACAACATGAATATCAATATGCGGTTTCAGTGGAGATACCAGCCTGTTTCCGATATTTTTGTGGTTTACACCGATAATTACATTCCTGGGTCATGGAATTCGCGAAACCGGGCGCTTGTCTTAAAAATAACCTACTGGCTGAACTGATACCGGCAGTAAATCCGTAATTGACCAATTTCATTGTTCTAAACGGCTTTTACATCGGCATTATACACAAAATACCTCAAATCCACAAAATCCATGCACTCAGGCAGTTAAGCTTGATGTTTAAGCATAGTTATCCCGTTTCTTTTATCCTGTTAGTGAAATTTTACTCGAATAACAGGTGATATTTTTTCGAGGTAAACAGTTTCAGCACATATTGCCTTCCCTGTTTTATCCATTTTGCCGGGACAACCATAAAGCGGAAGATAAATTTTTTCAGTCTAAAATTTGGCTTGATAAAATCGATTTTTCGGCTTATAAATTCAATGAGAAAATGGTACAGGTTGCGACAGATTGCCATCATTACAAGGAATACGGTATTTTCATGCAAAAACGAAAACGGCATCTTTTTCCACAAAAAGTCATTGTTCATTTCGTCAAACAGGCGCTCACTGTCACCCCTGTCGTTGTAAAATTCAACAACTTCTTTGTCTGTCATTTCATTGTTATTGGTCATAATTGCCCTGTAAGTAAAGTCGTCTCCTGTAAACAGGTTGCCTTGTGCATCGCTGTTTTTCTCCCTGGTTATTACATAACGGTATGTTTTCTTCCACCCAAACGGGGCATATTGAACAGATGCTGCCTGGTATTCTTTAAAACCGATTCTAACTGTTTCCCAGTTGGTTATTTCTTTGATACAGTTGTACAGGTTCTCACACCGTTGTGCCCTTATATAAAAATAGGTACTGTTGGCCTCAACTACAGGCACTACCGTTTTGTCAAACGAACCACAGTCCATGCGGCTGTGCTTTACTTTGATTCCTGACTCTTCCAACAGGGCGTATGCCCGTTTCAGCGTTTCTTCCTGTTTGTACTTTACGTTGCTGTTGC
>LSQX01406861.1_pt1 | contig 34456 bp, 27 predicted proteins | sample 654561 | NCBI WGS metagenome assembly LSQX01 (sample SAMN04489861, study PRJNA283612) | anaerobic digester metagenome | isolation source: 4 biogas reactors fed with cattle manure at either 37C or 55C with and... | place: Denmark: Kongens Lyngby | collected 2014 | reverse complement strand
GCTGTCCCGAGTACGAGAGGACCGGGATGGACGAACCGATGGTGAACCGGTTGTCGCGCCAGCGGCATCGCCGGGTAGCTAAGTTCGGCTGGGATAAACGCTGAAAGCATCTAAGTGTGAAGCCCCCCTCAAGATGAGATTTCCCCACATTATGTGATAAGGTCCCTGACAGACGATCAGGTTAATAGGCCGGAAGTGGAAGCGCAGCAATGCGTGCAGCGGACCGGTACTAATCGACCGAAGACTTGACCACACAAGACATGGTTTGACAAAGTCGATCACCATTGACACCAAATCCAGGTATGATTAAAGTCTTTACTCTTCCTTCATGTCCCTTTCAATCCTGACCCTTCTATGCAGTCTTGAGGGCGCCAGACGCGCTTTCAACCATTCCGGTGAGTTTAACGGAGAGGCCACACCTGTTCCCATCCCGAACACAGAAGTTAAGCTCTCCCGTGCCGAGAATACCTGGCTGGAGACGGCCCGGAAAGGTAGGTCCTCGCCGGATCCTTTTATTCCTCCTTAGCTCAGCGGTAGAGCATTCGGCTGTTAACCGAAGGGTCGCTGGTTCGAATCCAGCAGGGGGAGCCAGCATTCAGGATCCGCTTCGGAAGAAGCGGGTCTTTTTATTTTCCTCGATTGAATTTTTATCCGTATAATGATCATGTGTACCGATCTGAGGAGGAAACGAAGTGACAGGGGTTGATTGTACATTTACGTGCGGGAATGAGTGGTTCAGGTACAGAACAGGTGCCATTATCCGGGATGAGGAAAAAGCACTCTTCATGTACGCAAAAACGGCCCAGCACTATTATTCACCGGGTGGCGCTGTTTATCTTGGTGAAAAAGCCGAGGATGCTGTAAGGCGGGAACTTTTCGAAGAGACGGGGATCGAATTTCAAATTGAACGCCTGCTCTGTGTGGTTGAGAACTTTTTTAGAGGCCGCTACGGATCGATCGACAAAAAGGTCTGTCATACCCTTGAATTTTACTATTTGATGAAGGCCCCCCGGCTAATGACCTTTGCCGGCCATAGCGTCAATATGGATGGTGATGGGGAGCAGCTTGTATGGCTGCCGGTTGACAGGCTCGAGGAATACGATATCCGGCCGCCCGCCATGGTATCGCTTGTCAGGGAGCCTCCCCAAAGTTTCTCAATGCTGGTCAATGACGAGCGGTAAGGGGTGAGGACCGGAAAGGAGATCAATTGATGCTGACAGAGAAAGATCGTAAACATTTGAAAAGAGCGGTCGAGCTGGCCAGGGAGGCTTTGGAAAAAGGTGATGCCCCCTTTGGCTCGGTCCTGGTATCCGGTGAAGGGGAAGTGCTGATGGAAGCCCGCAACCAGGTGGGGTGCGGCGATCACACTCAACATCCGGAGTTTAATTTGGCACGCTGGGCAGCGGAGCATATGACAGACGGGGAGAGGCGCAAGGCGACGGTCTACACCTCAGGCGAGCATTGCCCCATGTGTTCGGCAGCTCACGGCTGGGTTGACCTGGGCCGGATTGTCTATGCCTCAAGTTCCGCCCAGCTTGCCGGCTGGCTGGAAGAAATGGGAATCCCGCCCGGCCGCGTACGCAACCTCTCCATCCAGGAGGTCATCCGGGATTCGGTCGTGGAAGGGCCGGTTCCGGAATTCGAAGAGGAGATCCACAAGCTTCAGCGGCAGTACCATCTGGGCAGGAGCTGATCTGGAATTTCCGCCAAGAGGCAGAGGATGGCTTTTACCTGGACGCCGAAGCAGATTGACTGGTACGAAAAGGCCAGCAGCTACGGTTCCTTTCACCGCCAACTGGCCTCGTTTCTTGTACCCTTTCTCCAGCCGGACGACACGGTCTGTGACTGGGGCTGCGGTTTGGGAAAGCTGAGCCTGGAACTGGCGCCCTACGTCGCGCGGCTGACTTGCGTCGATCGGGATCCCCAGGTGCTTGAAGCACTGAGGAAGGAAATCAGGCGGCGGGGATTCAGGAACATGGAGATTGTTGAGGGGGATGCGGGTAAGCTTGCTCTTGACTGCCAGGTCGGTCTGATGGCTTTTTTTGGACATTCTTACGAGTTGATGTCGCGCTGCATTGACCTGTCAGGCCGGCTCCTGATCAGGGTGATCGATACCGGCTCCGGCATGGAAGGAGCCGGATGGAAAAGAGCGGAAGACATCGAACGCAGCTTGCTAAAGGAAGGCCGATCATTCTCAAAAGAGAGAGCGAGGCTCGAATTCGGACAGCCCTTTACCAGCAGGCGCGATGCGCTGGACTTCCTCGGGCATTACAAGCCGGATAAGACACGGCAAGAAGCCGAGGCCTACCTGGAGGAGCATTTGCTTGAAACAGGCGGGGAGGCATTTCCCTATTACCTGCCAAAGGTAAAGCATCTTCTGATCTATGCAATCGCGGCCAGGGCCTGAAGTGGGATTTCGAAGTTCAATGGTAACGGTCAATACTCTTTGAGCCATTTGTTTAAATAGTCCAAGATATTATGTATAATTACGCTACGTTGGGTTTAGTCAACACCACCCCGCTTTGGCGATTCGCGGTCAATTCCGGATCCGGGACGTCTGAGCCGATTCCATTAAGGAGGTCTAGAATGGCTTATTGTAGTGTTTGTGGACTTGAAGTCGATGACAAGGAGAAATTTTGTCCGGCGTGCGGCTCGCCCATAATGGGACAGGCGGGGGATGCGCCTGTGCAACAGCCGCCTCCGCAGCAGCAGTACCAGGCGCCCCCGCAACAGCAATACCAGGCGCCCCCGCAGCAGCAATACCAAGGGCCGCCTCCCCCGGGACAGGGCCCGGCTTTTATGAACACGCCGGATACAACCGGTCAGTACGATCCGAGGGACATTGAACAGAATAAAATGATGGCCATCCTGGCCTATCTGGGCCTGCTTTTCCTGGTTCCCCTGCTGGCGGCTCCCCAGTCTCGCTTCGCGCGTTTCCACGCTAATCAGGGCCTGGTTCTCTTCATCTTTGAAGCAGGAGCCAGTGTGGTACTGATCATTCTGGGCATTTTGTTTATGTTTATCTCACCCGCACTATCAATCCTGTCGACCATCTTATGGTTGCTGGTATGGCTGCCCTCAATCGCGCTTATTGTCCTCGGCATCATCAACGCGTCTGGCGGAAGAGCGAAAGAACTGCCTCTGATCGGCAAGATCCGGCTTCTGAAATAAAGCGTCAGCCCGATTTTGAGTGAAAGGAAACCCCGCGCTGTGAAGGGCGCGGGGTTTTTGGCTGTCAGGGCAGAATACGGTCCGCCTGCCACTTGACAAATCGGAGGAACTGTCCAAGTCTTATAAGCATGATAAAGACATTTAAATACATGCGCAGACAAGACTGGCTGCTTGCCTTTGCTGCTTCCCTGTTAACCATTTTGCGCGTCTATTTCGAGCTTAAGATACCCGAATTTATGAAGCGGGTGACCGAGCTGATCATGACGGAGGGAAATACCCTGCGGGAGATCTGGACCACAGGCGGCTGGATGCTGCTGACTGCCCTGGGTAACCTTGCGGTCATGATCGTGGTCGCTGTCATGTCGGCCCGGGTTGGCGCCTGCTTTGCGACCAGGCTTCGCATATTGCAGTTTGAACGTGTTTCATCTTTTTCCATGGAGGAGATCAACCGCTTTTCCACGGCCAGCCTGATCACGCGTTCGACCAACGATGTGACGCAGATCCAGTTTTACACAGCCATGCTGATCCGCATCATGATCCCCGCGCCCATCACCGCAATCTGGGCCATCACCAAGATCACCAGTCAGGGGCAGACCCTGTGGTCCTTGGCCATGAGTGTGGCGGTCGCCTTTTTGCTGGTCATCATTTTCGTTATCTTCAAATTCGCTATGCCCAGATTCCGGAGAATTCAGACCCTAACTGACAACATCAACCGGATCACCCGGGAGCATCTGCTGGGCATCAGGGTTGTCAAAGCCTACAATGCAGAACCCTACCAGGAGGCCAAGTTCGAGGAAGCCAATGAAGCATTGACCCACAACAATCTCACGGCCCACCGCATCATGATGGTGCAGGGCCCGGGCATGGGGCTGATCATGAATGGCCTCAGCATCGCCATCTATTGGATCGGGGCCGTGCTCATTCAGGCGGCAGGCGCGCATGACAAGATCTTTTTGTTCTCCAGTATGGTGGTCTTCATGAACTACGCCATGCAGATTGTCATGTCCTTCATGCGGATGACCATGCTTTTCGCCATGGCGCCCCGGGTGGCTGTATCCGCCAACCGCATCCGGGAAGTCATCGAAACAGAGCCGGCGATCAAAGACGGAAAACTGGAAGAGGCACCGGAGAGCACTTCGGCCATCGAGTTCAAGAATGTCTGCTTCCGCTATCCGGACGGGGCCAATTATGTGCTGAAGGATATTTCCTTTCAGGCGGCCAGAGGTGAAACCATTGCCTTTATCGGGGCGACAGGCAGCGGTAAAAGCACCCTGCTCAACCTGATTCCGCGCTTCTATGAGGCCACGGAAGGGGCGGTTCTGATCGATGGCATCAACGTGAAAGAGTACAAGCAGCAGGCGCTTCGTAAAAAATTCGGCTATGTTCCCCAGACAGCCTTTCTGTTTTCGGGGACCCTCGAGGACAATATCGATTACGGTGATCGGAATGGCGGTTCAAGGTCAGCGGAAAGTCTGGAAGATGCTGCTTCGGTTGCCCAGATAAAAGATTTTATTGACACGCTTCCGGAAGGCTATGAAGCCCCGGTTGCCAGAGGGGGAACCAATTACTCCGGCGGGCAGAAACAGCGCTTGTCCATCGCCAGGGCCGTGCACCGGCAGCCGGAGATTTATCTCTTTGATGACGCCTTCTCAGCCCTGGACTACAGGACGGACAAGGCTCTGCGCCATGCCCTCAAAGATAAAATGAAAGGGGCCACCACCGTCATCGTGGCGCAGCGGATTGGAACCATCCGCGACGCGGACAAGATCCTGGTCCTCGACGAGGGGAAACTGGTCGGTGCGGGAACCCATGCCGAACTGATGAAAAACTGTAAAGTCTATCAGGAGATTGCCCTGTCGCAGCTGTCCATGGAGGAGTTGGCGTCATGAGCCAGAAGGAATAAAAATCGGTGATGATACCAGGATCCGCAGGCAGCCGCAAATGGGCGGCGGGCGGGGCGGCATCGGCCGTCCGGTCGAGAAGCCCAAGGATTTCAAAAAGACCTGGGGCAAACTGATCGCCTACAGCAGGACAGAACGGCTTCCCATTATCGCTTCTTTTCTGGGCGCTTCAGCCGGGGCCATCCTCTCCCTGATCGGGCCCAGGCGCCTGGCCATGGTGGTCGACGTCATCGAAAAGGGCATGACCGGATCCATTGATTTCAGGGCCATGCGGCTTCTGATTGCGGGTCTGATCGCTATCTATGGCACGGGGGCCCTGCTCAATTATTTTCAGAACTTTTTCATGACCGGGGTGGCACAGACCATTTCCAAAAGGATGCGGAGGCACGTAGCCGAGAAAATCAACAAGGTGCCCATCAACTACTTCAACCGGGTTTCCTACGGCGATATTTTGAGCCGGGTCACCAACGATGTGGATGGTGTGAGCCAGGCGCTCAACCAGGGGATCGCCTCCATCGGCTCCTCCGTCACCCTCTTTTTCGGTTCTCTGGCCATGATGATCATCGCCAACGTCTGGATGGCCCTGGCTGCGGTGGGGGTGACCCTGATCGGCTTCTTTTTCATGACTTTGACCATCCGGGCTTCCCGCAAATATTTCGTTGCGCAGCAACGCGACCTGGGTGACATGAACGGCCATGTCGAGGAAATTTACGCCGGTCACAACATTGTCAGGGCCTACAACGGCGAAAAGGGTGCCAGGAAGACTTTCGACAAGATAAACGACCGGCTGAAGACCTCTGCCTTCAAGTCGCAGGCCCTGTCCTCCATGATGATGCCCATGATGTTCTTCATGGGCAATCTCGGTTTTGTCACAGTCAGCATCATGGGCGGGATCTTCGTATTCCAGGGGCGGATCCCCTTCAGCACCATTGTGGCCTTCATGATGTACATCCGGCTCTTTTCTCATCCCTTGCAGGATTTCGCCCAGGTGGCGACCCGGCTGCAGTCCGCGGCGGCAGCCAGTGAGCGCGTCTTTGAGTTTTTGGAGGAAGAGGAAGTCGAAGACGAAAGCGGCAAGACTCAACACCTAGACCAAGTCAGAGGCCAGCTGGAATTCCGCAATGTCCGTTTCCGTTACGAAGGCATGGAGGAAGATGTGATCCACGATTTTACCGCCTGGGCGAAACCGGGTCAGAAAATCGCCATCGTGGGCCCGACCGGTGCCGGCAAGACCACCATGGTCAATCTTTTGATGCGCTTTTATGAAATTGAACACGGCCTGATTACCATTGACGGGATCAACATCCAGGACCTGACCCGCGAAAATGTCCGGGAGCAGTTCTGCATGGTTCTGCAGGACACCTGGCTCTTTGAGGGCACCATCCGGGAAAACATCGTCTACAGCAAGGAAAATGTCAGTGACGGGGAGGTGATCCGTGCCTGTGAAGCGGTGGGACTGCACCACTTCATCGAAACACTTCCTTACGGTTATGATACGGTCCTGGGCGATGAAACCAATCTGTCAGCAGGCCAGAAACAGCAGATCACCATCGCGCGGGCCATGATTGAGAATGCACCCATGCTGATCCTTGACGAGGCGACCTCCTCGATTGACACCCGGACTGAACTCAACATCCAGCGGGCTCTGGATCAGCTGATGGGGGGCAGGACCTCCATCATCATCGCCCACCGCCTGTCGACGATTAAGAATGCCGATGTCATCCTGGTCATGCAGGAGGGGAACATCATCGAGCGCGGCAGCCATGATGAGCTGATGGCGCTGAACGGTTTCTATGCGGGACTGTATAACAGTCAATTTGAGACAGCAGCCTGAGGCGGGCCGGCATGATTCATTGCTTTAAAGGTGTATAATAGTCGGGAAATTGTCATAATTAATGATGGGTGATTGCACGAAGATACCTGGGAGGCCGACCGGCCTGCCCTCCAATTATCTGAAAAACGGACGGTATGCTTTGTGAAAGTGCAGGAAGTCCGACCCGCAACTGTCCTAATAATTGGTATAATGAACAGGCGCAGACCAGATGGCAACGGGCATAAGATTGACAAGAGGTCTTTGTTCATTTATCGTTAACAAAGCATTCAGCCCCCGGTCGGTCAGGGGGCAACCGGACATCCGGCTTGAATAAACCGGCCCGGGTCAACGTGAGCGTGATATGGAGAAGGGCGAGGCATCCGGCTGCATGCATCATCCTGGGAATATCTGCTGAAAGTGGGAGGTAGCAAGGATAATGTGGCGGTATTTTCTTAAGCGGATCCTTTTGGCCATTGTAACGGTATTTGTAGTCATTGCCATCACTTTTTTCACCATGAATGCGATCCCCGGAGGACCGTTTGACAAGGAAAAAGCCTCGGATCCCGCGACAATCAAAGCTCTGACGGAACGGTACGATCTTGACAAACCCCTCGGCGAGCAATTTTTGATGTATCTGACCCGTATGCTGCACGGGGATCTGGGTATTTCCATGCGCAACGGCCGGGAGATCATCAAAACCATCAACAAGAAATTTGCGGTATCAGCCAGAATTGGCGGCTATTCCATTATCGCCTCCTTTGCCATCGGCATCACCCTGGGAGTCATTGCGGCCCTTCGCCGCAACAAGATGACTGACCGTGTCATCATCTTTTTCACCACCCTGTTTCAGTCGGTGCCGGGATTTGTGATGGCCACTTTGATTTTGCTGGTCTTTGCACTCAAGCTGGGCTGGTTCCCCGTCTATAACGAAGTAAGACCCAACTATTTTCTGGCCGTCCTGTCTCTTTCCCTTTACCCGGCGGCCTACATCACACGGCTGACCAAGTCAAGCATGCTGGATGTCATGGCTGACGACTACATCCGGACAGCCCGGTCCAAAGGTGTCAGCCCCGGAAAAGTTGTTTTTAAACATGCCCTCCGGAACGCAGTTCTGCCCATTATTACCTACCTGGGTCCCATGGTGGCTTATACATTGACGGGAAGCATGGTGGTGGAAACGGTATTTACCATGCCCGGCCTCGGCCTTGAGTTTGTTCAGAGCATTCTCAACCGGGACTACACCATGATTATGGGAACGACAATTTTCCTGGCTTCACTCATGGTCATCATGACACTGATCAGCGATCTTATTTATAAGATGGTTGATCCCAGGATCACATTCGATTAGGGGGCTGTCATGAGTGACGGAAATAAACGGGCACCTTTTGCCAAAAACCTGCTGAGCATGCAAGTCGACCTGTCCAAGTTTACCCTGGCTTCAGAGGAGGACAAACAGAGTTTCGAAGTCATGCGTCCGCCCAGTACTTTCTGGCGGGACGGCTTCAAAAACTTCAAAAAGAATAAAATGGCCATGACCAGTGTGATTGTTTTGATACTGATCATCCTGGCCATCGTGATCATCCCCAAGTTCGTGCCTTACAAGTACAGCGAAACCATCCGGGTGGAGGGTCAGCGCGACCGGACGGTCGCCAATTTGCGGCCTTATGAGTGGTCTGAAAAAGAACAGGAATACATCGATAAGGGCGGGGATCTCTTCCCGCATGTCATGGGAACGGACCCGCTGGGGCGGGATTATTTCATCCGCGTCATCATCGGAACCCGGGTTTCGCTGATTGTGGGTTTTTTCGCCAGTCTGATCGTCTTGGTTATCGGCCTGATTTACGGATCCATATCCGGTTTTCTGGGCGGCAAGACCGACCTGGTCATGATGCGGATCGTGGACATCATCTATTCGCTGCCTGATACCCTGATGATTATCCTGCTGTCCTTTGTTCTCAAGGAAACCATCGGAAAGCAGATTCAGGGAACCATCCTGGCCAAAATCGGCACCGGCATGATCAGCATGTTCATCGTCTTCGGCCTCCTTTACTGGGTCAGCATGGCCCGCCTGATCCGGGGTCAGATCCTGTCCATCAAGGAAAATGAATATGTACTGGCCGCCAATTCCATGGGCGCATCCAAGGCGAGAACCATCCGCAAGCATATTTTGCCCAACTGCATCAGTGTCATCATTATCTCAACGGCCCTCCAGATTCCTTCGGCCATCTTCACGGAAAGTTTCCTAAGCTTTCTCGGCCTGGGTGTGGCGGTGCCCATGCCCAGCCTGGGCTCGCTGGCAAGTGAAGCGCGGCAGGGCATGCAGGCCTACCCCTACCAGCTGATTTTTCCGGCGGTCATCATCTCCTTGATCGTGCTGGCCCTGAATCTAATCGGAGACGGCCTGCGCGATGCTTTTGACCCTAAGTTGAGGAAATAGACATGGCAGAACATTTGTTGGAAGTTAAAAATCTAAGCACTTCATTCTTCACAGATTCCGGGGAAGTCAAGGCAGTCAACGGCATCTCCTTTGAACTGGACCGCGGCAAGGTCCTGGGCATTGTCGGGGAGTCGGGGAGCGGGAAGAGTGTGACGGCTTATTCGATCATGCAGATTTTATCCTTTCCCGGCCGCGTTACCGGCGGAGAAATCATTTTCAAGGGAAAGGATCTTTTGAAGCTGTCCGACAAAAAGATGCGGGAGTACAGAGGCGAGAGCATCAGCATCATTTTCCAGGATCCCATGACCTCACTGAATCCTGTTTACACCATCGGCAATCAGCTGGATGAGGCCATCCGGCTGCACACCGACCGCAGGGGCCAGGCAATCAGGGAGCGCTCGCTTGAATTGATCCGGCTTGTGGGCATTAATGACCCCAAGCGGCGCATCAAACAATATCCCCATGAACTGTCGGGCGGCATGCGCCAGCGGGTCATGATTGCCATGGCGCTCGCCTGTGAGCCGGACATCCTGATTGCGGACGAGCCGACGACCGCCCTCGATGTGACCATCCAGGCCCAGATCCTTGAGCTGATTAAAGAGCTGCAGCAGCAGTTCGGCATGGCCGTCATCATGATCACCCATGACCTGGGCGTGATTGCGGATATGTGTGACGAAATCATCGTCATGTACGCCGGATCCATCTGTGAGCGGGGGACAACGGACGACATCTTCTACTCACCCAAGCATGAGTACACCAAGAACCTGCTCAAGTCCATTCCCAAGTCACAGAAATCCGACGAGCGGCTGGTACCCATTGCAGGTAACCCCATTGACCTTCTCAACTTGCCGGAGGGATGCGCTTTTGCCCCCCGCTGCCAGGCAGCCATGGAAATCTGTCTGGAACAAAGTCCCGAGGAGATCGTCCTGTCAGAAACACAGTCGGCCGCCTGCTGGGTCAATGTCCGCGAATATCTGTTGAATCACCGGGGCGCAGAAACCAAAGAAGAGGGAGGCGACAGCGCATGACCAGCCAAGTGAAGGAGTCTGCCGCCAAGGCAAATGCCGGTAAAAGGGATGCCTCCAAAAAGCTGGACTACCAGCCGGATCCGGCCAACATCCTGGAAGTACGGAATCTTAGCAAGCATTTCAATATCAAGACGGGTCTTTTCAGTTCCCTGCCGCTCAAGGCGGTTGATGATGTCTCCTTTTTCATCCGCCACAAGGAAACCCTGGGCCTGGTCGGTGAATCCGGCTGCGGCAAGACCACAGTCGGTCGGGCGCTCATGTGGCTTTATCCGCCGACGGCAGGCGATGTCTATTTTAACGGATCGCTGATTTCCGAGAAGAACGTCCGCTCACTTCGGCGCAACATGCAAATGGTTTTCCAGGATCCCTATTCCTCACTCAACCCCCGCATGACCGTGGAGGATATCATCGGCGAATCCCTGTCCATCCATAAGATTTTTAAAACCAAGAAGGAGCAAAGGGAACGCGTTTATGACCTGATGCGCCTAGTCGGGCTCAACAAGGAACACGCGACCCGCTATGCCCACGAGTTTTCAGGCGGCCAGCGCCAGCGGATCGGCATTGCCAGGGCCCTGGCCATCAATCCCAAGTTCATCGTCTGCGACGAATCGGTATCCGCGCTGGATGTGTCCATCCAGGCGCAGATACTCAACATGTTCAAGGATCTCCAGGATCAGCTCAATTTGAGCTATCTTTTCATTGCTCATGATATTCTGGTTGTGACCTATATGAGCGACCGTATCGCGGTCATGTACCTTGGCAAAATGGTTGAGCAGGCAAAGACGGATGAGATCAACAGCAATCCTATCCATCCCTACACCCAATCGCTCTTCTCCGCCGTCCCCATTCCCGATCCCAGGACGGCCCGGGAGAGTCACCGGATTGTACTTGAAGGAGATGTTCCGAGCCCTCTGCATGTGCCGAGCGGATGCGCCTTTCGAACGCGCTGCCCTTACGCAACCGAGCAGTGTGCATTGGAAACACCCCCCTTTGAGGATAGAGGCGGCGAACATTTTGTCGCCTGCTGGAATCGTTAGGTAAGCGAACGCATAACTTGCGGGACATGAAGAAACCAAAGACAGCGGTTGGCTGACAACCGACACCGGGCCGGACCGTGATAAACCGGAAGAAAGCCCCTTTGGGGAGAGGAAAAAGGAGGAAAGAATGAAGAAACTACTGACAATCCTTTTGATGTTCGTCATGATCCTCACACTCGTTGCCTGTGCGCCGAAGGAAGCGGAACCGACCAAGGCGCCGGAGCCGGGCAAGACTGAGGCTCCGACCCAGCCGGGAGAGACCGAGGGACCGGGCGAGCCCGGAGAGGATGATGAATATCCGGATCCGCACGACTGGAAGGCCTACGATGATCTGATTGAGTTCATCAAGACAACGCAGGACATGGATGCCCGTCTGGCTGCCATGCACGAAGCGGAAGACATGTTGATGGCGACCGGCGCCATTGTGCCGATCTACCATTACAACGACAACTACATGGCCAAGCCCGGAGTTGAAGGCTACTATGTCACGCCCTACGCTTACAAGTACTTTGAAAAAGCGACCTTTGGGGACCGTGACACCCTGAATCTCTGCATTGCCAGTGAGCCGCAGTACATCGATCCCGCGCTCAACTCGGCCGTTGACGGAGCGGTCATGGCGGTCAACTCCTTCTCCGGTCTGGTGACCTACAACGAGAAGATGGAGCTGGTGCCCGACACAGCCGAGAAAATTGACATTTCCGACGACGGCATGACCTACACCTTCACCATGCGTGACGGCCTGAAATGGTCCAACGGCGACCCCTTTGACGCGCACGACTTCGAGTATTCACTCAAGCGCGCCGCCGATCCGGAAGTCGGAGCCGACTACCGTTACATGCTGGACTGCATCAAGGGCTGGCCCGAGGATGACACGGAAGATGTCGAGAACCTGGCTGTCAAGGCCTCGGAAGACGGCAAGACGCTGACCATCGAGCTGAAAGCCATTACGGCCTACTTCCTCGATCTTTGCGCCTTCCCGACCTACTTCCCGGTCCACAAGGCTTCAGTCGAAGGCGCACCCGGCTACAGGGACACCGACGGCAAGATCAAGGATCCCGCTGCCTGGACCCAGGAGGGCGGCTACATCTCCAACGGCCCCTTCATGAACACGGGCTGGGAGCACAACCGCAGCATCACCTTTGAGAAGAATCCGCACTTCCACCGGGCTGACAATGTCAAGCTCCAGAAGCTGCACTTCGTCCTCAACGACGATGATCCGGTCATCTATCAGATGTACACGGCCGGTGACCTCGATTTCATCGACAACGTACCGCCGGCTGAAATCAAGAAGCTTCTCGAGGAGAACAATCCGGAGTTCCACGTGGTGGACAACCTGGGGACCTATTTTGTCATCTTCAACGTCAAGTCCGATATGTTTGACGGCATGTCGGTCGCTCAGGCGGCCAAGGTCAGATGGGCAGTCATGTATGCCATCGACCGTCAGTACATCGTCGACGTAGTGGGACAGACCGGCCAGACCCTGGCCAACTCCTTCATCCCGCCCATGATGCTGGATGGCACCGGTCACGAGTTCAAACGCAATACCGCTGCCTACTCCTATCCGGATGAGGCCTCCGCGGGCTACTACCCCTACGAGCAGGATCTCGACAAGGCGAGAGAACTGCTTGAAGAGGCCGGCTACGAATTCGGCGGCGACGGCAAACTCCTCGACTCGAATCCGATCCACATCAACTATCTCTTCAATACCCATGAGGCTCACGCCCAGATCGCTCAGATCATCATCGACGACCTGGCCCAGCTCGGGATTGAAATGACCGTTAATCAGCAGGATTGGGATACCACCCTGGCTGAAAGAAAAGCCGGCCATTATGACGTTGCCCGTCACGGCTGGATCGCTGACTTCAACGACCCCATCAACATGCTTGAGATGTGGACGTCGACCTCCGGCAACAACGACGCTCAGTTCGGAAAATAATTGCCGGATGGAGCAAGCCTGGCGTTGACATTGTCTTGATATGTTAACAGCGGAGCCCGGCACCTTGAGAGGTGCCGGGCTTTCCTTCGCATTTGGCTTGCATTTGACCAAAAGCGTGATACCATCTAGTGGTGTGAAGGGGGCGGGCCCTTTCGGGCGGATGAATTCCCCAACTAAAGAACAAGGAGAGAGAAGATGAGTCTTGTCATCTTGACGGTTATCATGGCCTTCGGGACTGTGCTGGCGCTCGGTTACGCGGCCATCAACTACTATGCGGTCAAGCGGATGGATGAGGGGACGGAACGGATGCAGGAAATCGCCGCGGCCATCCGCCTCGGCGCTTCGACCTTCATTAATTACGAATACCGGGTGGTCGCCATCATCGCAGCCATTATCTCGGTGATCCTGGGCATCCTGATCACCTGGCAGATGGCGGTGGCTTTTATTGTCGGGGCAGTCATGAGCGCCCTGGCGGGTTTTATTGGAATGAAGATTGCCACCTATTCCAATGTCCGGGTGACCAACAAGGCCCGCGAATCGCGAAGTTTGAGTGAGACTTTGAAAGTGGCCTACCGGGGCGGAACTGTCATGGGTCTTTGTGTCGGGGGCTTTGCCCTCCTGGGAATCCTGATTGTCTACCTGGTCTTTGGGCACGTATTCGGACAGATGCGCGATATCGTTGACGGGGTTCAGCACATCAACTGGTGGGGATTACCGACCACCTTTACCATCACCCTTTCAGGCTACGCGCTCGGCTGTTCCATCATCGCCATGTTCAACCGGGTCGGCGGCGGCATCTATACCAAGGCGGCCGACATGGGGGCCGATCTGGTGGGCAAGACCGAGGTGGATATTCCTGAGGACGATCCGAGAAATCCTGCCACCATTGCAGACAACGTCGGAGACAATGTGGGCGATGTGGCCGGACTTGGCTCTGATCTTCTCGAGTCTTACGTCGGCGCCATCATGTCTGCGGTCATCCTGGCCTGTGAAGTTTTCAGAAGCCACCACGTCGATGTAAGCAAGGGCATGGTCTCCGCCATGATCAACTACCCGCTGGTCTTTGCCGCGGGCGGGCTTGTGGCCTGCGTCATCGGGATAATGTCGCTTCTTCTCAAAAAGAAATTGTCGGAAAACCCTCACCATGAACTCAATATGTCGACCTGGATCTCAGCCGGCGCAACCCTGATCTTCGGACTCGTATTGGCCTGGATCATGTTTGGCCGGATGAACCCGGTCGAAATGAAGAATGCCCAATTTGCGGTTGGCTGGATTTCACCCCTGCTGGCAGCCAGCATGGGCGTGATCAGCGGGATTATCATCGGGGTCTTCGCGGAATATTACACCAGCTATTCCTATAAACCGACCAAGGTCATCGCCGAATCAACCAAAGAAGGTGTCGCCTTGACCGTGACCGAGGGATTGGCTGTCGGCATGAAATCGACCATGTACCCTTGCGTGACGCTAGGGCTGGCCATCCTGGGCGCCTACCAGCTGGCTGGCATGTATGGGGTCGCCATGGCGGCGACCGGCATGCTGTCCTTCGTCACAGCGACCGTCTCGGTGGATACCTATGGGCCCATCGCCGACAATGCCGGCGGCATCGCGGAAATGAGTTTCCTGGACAATGGGGTGCGCCAGATCACGGATACCCTGGATGCGGTGGGCAATACAACGGCTGCCATCGGCAAGGGCTTTGCCATCGGCTCCGCGGCTCTGGCTGCCCTGTCCATGATCTCTTCCTACCTTTTCACCTTCACGCCTCCGACCGAGCGGATCATCCTGGACGCCATTCAGCCCCTGACCCTGGTCGGACTGGTGGTGGGCGGCGCCCTGCCTTTCATGTTCTCGGGCATGCTGATTGACTCGGTAACCAAGACGGCCCGGGTCATGGTGGTCGAAGTGCGCAGGCAGTTTCGTGAAATCAAGGGTCTGCTCCAGGGAGAGGTCCTGCCGGACTATGAAACCTGCATTGCCATCTCCTCCAGGGGCGCACTGAAGGAGATGAGAGTTTCTGCTCTCTTTGCCGTTCTCTTTCCGGTTGTTACCGGCTTTATCCTCGGCCCCATGTTTGTCGCGGGGCTCCTGATCGGTTCGACCATTTCAGCCATCATGCTGGCGCTCTTTACCGGCAACGCCGGCGGTGCCTGGGACAATGCCAAGAAGTTTATCGAAGTGGGCGGTATTGAGGGCTTGAGCCGCGAGTCCGAGGAACATAAGCATGCCATCGTTGGCGACACCGTCGGCGATCCATTAAAAGATACCGTGGGACCTTCGCTTGACATCCTGATCAAGATCATGTCGGTGGTTTCGGTGGTCATGGGCGCTGTCTTCTCGCGCTTCAACCTGCTCAGCTGGATCCAGTCACTTCTGAGTTGAAGGAAACTGAATTGGAACATGCGGGCCCCTCCTTTTGATAGGGGGGCCCGTTTTTCTTTGGGCGGACGTGTGGCAGAATATGCCTATGGCCGCTGTGGAAAAAAGACTCTTTACCGCCATTGAGTTGCCCGAGGACTGGCTGGAAGCAATCGCATCAAACTGTGAGGCCTTGAAAGAGCAGGGTGTGCGCGGGCGCTTTGTGCCGCCTGAACGGCTTCATCTGACCCTCAATTTCATCGGGGAGACGGCCAAAGAGAAAGAGATAATCTCAGCATTGACCGGACTGGATCGGCCTTTTTCCCCCATCCTTTCAGCGGGGAAAGGCGGTTTGTTCCGCCGCAAAAAGGGCGGGGATCTGGTCGTCTGGCATCTGGAGCCGGACAAGGCGCTTGAGGCATACAGGGAATCCGAGCTGGCCGCCCTGGAGGCAATCGGGCTCCGTCTGGATCAACGTCCCTATACCCCCCACTTGACCCTGATCAGGGAGGCAGAGGGCAGTTTTCTTGATTCGGACGATTTTTATTCCGCTTTCAATCTGCCTCAGGCTTTCGTTGCGGATGAAGCTGTTTTATTCTGGTCCCGTTTCGTTGGAGGCAAGCTGGTTTACACACCCTTGAGCCGGTATCCTTTCGGCCTGGGAAAGGAGGAAAATGATGTCAAGCCTTGAACGGGTCCTGGTGACCGGGGGGAGCTCCGGCATCGGCAAGGCCCTGGCTGACCTCCTGCTTCGCGGGGGGAGTCATGTCTACTCATTGTCGCGGACGGTCCTTCCGGAAGAATCCTATCCCAAAGGCGGGATGCTCTGCCAGATTGCCTGCGATATTACGGATGAAAGGGCCCTGTCCCAAGCCTTTGAAGAAATCAGGGGGAAAACGGACTTCCTGGACGCGGTCTTTTCCAACGCGGGATTCGGTATTGCCGGTGCGATCGCTGATACGCCCAAAGAGGAGGTCATGCGGCAGTTTGATCTTAATTTTTTCTCATCAGCCGAGGTGGTCCGGCACAGCATCCCTCTCCTAAGGGAAAAAAATGGCCGGATCATCCTGACCAGTTCTGTCGCAGCTGTTGTATCCCTTCCTTACCAGAGTTTCTATTCAGCCACCAAAGCCAGTCTCAACATGCTGGCCCTGGCCCTCAATACCGAGCTGAAAGCTTTCGGAATCAAGACAGTCGCCGTCATGCCCGGCGATGTGGCGACCTCCTTCCCGGATAACCGGGTCAAGGATTCCTGCCTTTTGACTGAATACGGGGAGGGCTGTGAGCGGTCCGTTGCCCGCATGGAAGATGATGAGCGGACAGGCACAGAGCCATCGGCGATTGCAGCAAAGATAATCCGGATAGCAAAAAAGAAACACCCCAAGCCGCTTTACGGGCTGGGCTTTTTTTACCGGCTGGTTCTTGTCCTCTTTAAGCTGCTGCCAGTGAGGCTGACTCATTGGATTGTCGGGCGGCTCTATGGCTGAGTAACAATTTCCAGTCCGCTGGACAAAGAGGCGACTTATGATAAAATGACTTGGCGTCCGGGGAGAGCCGGACACAATCCGGGCGATTAGCTCAGTTGGGAGAGCGCTGCGTTCGCATCGCAGAGGTCGAGAGTTCGAGTCTCTTATCGTCCACCATAGGGCGCCCGCTTGAGAAAGCAGGCGCTTTTTAATCGACAAAGGGAAGAAGGAATGCGTTTTTTCATGAAACCCGCAAACCAGGCCGCGATCTTTGATCTCGACGGAACCCTGCTGGATACCCTGCCCTCGATCATGGCCTCATGCAATGAAACCATGAACCGCCTGGGGCTTCCGGAATTTGGCAGGGATGAGATCCGGACCTTTCTTGGCATGGGAGCCCGGGTCCTGGTTGAAAGGATGATGGATGCCGCAGGTGTCACAGAGCCATCCATTGTCGATGAAGCACACCGGCTCTACCGGGAGCTGGCGCCAAGGCAAAGGGAAAGACGGGCGGAGCCCTTTCCGGGTATCCGGGAAATGCTGGACCAGGTCGCCGGGATGGGACTCAAACTGGGGGTGCTGACCAATAAAAGTGACAAACTTGCGCCGGGGATTGTCTCCGATTCATTTCCCCAGGGGCTTTTCACCGCGGTCCGGGGAGCGAGGCCCCTGGTCCCCCTGAAACCGGATCCGCAATCGGTTCTCCGCATGCTCAGAGCCCTCAAGGCAAATCCCGGCAAGTCTTTTTTTATTGGCGACAGTGACATCGATGTCCTGACGGGAAGGGCGGCCGGCATGCGCACCATTGCCGTGACCTGGGGCTACCGGCCCCGGGAGGAGCTGGAAGCCCTGTCGCCTGACTGGTTGGCAGAAAACCCTGCAGGAGTGGCCGACTACATCCGGTGTCACCGTTGACGGCAGGCCCGGCTGGAACCTATTGGCTTGCTTGATATTTCTGTCTTTCCCGCTCCTCCAGCACTTTCAGATCGATTTTCCCCACCAGGGTTTTGGGGAATTCCTCGATGAATTCGATTTCCTTGGGAACGGCATAGGGAAGCAGCCGTTCCTTGACTTTTTCCCTGACCAGCTTCTCGAGTGCCTGGCGGTCAGTCCCTTCCTTCACTCTCAAAAAGACTTTGACTACCTCCATCTGGTAGGGATGGGGGATTCCGATGGCCGCAACCTGGAGAACCTGGGGAATCTCCGCGATGATATTCTCAATCTGCAGGGGGTAGACATTGACTCCGGAGACCTTGATCATCCGTTTCAGCCGGCTGGTGAAATGATAAAAGCCATCGGGATCCCGATAGCCCAGATCGCCGGTTTTAACCCAGATTTTTCCGTCCTTGTCAGGGAGCAGGGTTTCTGAAGTCGCTTTTTCCTGGTGCAGATAGCCTTTCATGACGGTGGGGCCGGTCACATAGATCTCGCCAATCTCACCATCGGGCTTGAGAACGCCCGTTTCAATGTCAGCAATCTTCATTTCCATGTTGGCCAGGGGGAGTCCGATGCCGCTGCGGTCGGAGGAAACATGATGGGTCAGGCAGCAGACAGTGACAGTCTCCGTCAAGCCGTAGCCCTCCCGCAGGCGGGCGCTTGATCCGTGCTCCGCCAGAAATCGGTCAAAGCGCTCTTTCAATTCAGGCGTCAGGGAGTCACCGCCGCAGAACATGGCGCTGAAGCACGAGAAATCGATCTTCTCCATGACAGGATCATTGAGGACGGCCTCGAACAAGGTCGGCACACCGGCCATCAGGGTTGGCTTCTGCTTCTTGATAATGGAGGCCAGGCCTTTGGTTGAAAACTGCGGAACCAGGATGCAACAGGCGGCGTTGACCAGCATGGCGTGCATGCCAATGCAAAGGCCAAAACCGTGAAAGAGGGGGAGGACGTCGACGAAGGCTTCCCCGTAGGGGCGGGGCGCATCAATCGGGTAGCCGATGGCACTGAAAATCTGACAGGCGATTCCGTTGAAGTTGCGGTCGGACAGCATAATGGTCTTGGCCTCAGCCGTTGTTCCGCCGCTGTGAAGATAGGTGGAGACGCGCTCGGGGTCTGAAGCTTCCTCCAGCTGGCTCAGATCCTCTTTGATCCCTTGCCTGATCATGTCATCCCAGCGTATCCAGTTCCTGTTCCGGGGCATCAGCTTGTTGGCCTTGCGCGCCTTGGTCAGCCAGAGCCCTGCCCGGCTGACCGGATCGGCCGACCGGGCCATGGGGGCGATTAGAACAGTTTCAAGAGTTGAATCCTCTCTTTCCTCTTCGATGTGACTGGCCAGCCGGCCCAGGAATAATTCGGGAAAGCACAGGAATCTGCTGCCTGTCTCCCTGATAATTTCCATGACATTGGCCGCGGGAGCCAGCGGGTGGATCATGTTGCAGATACCGCCCATCCGGTTGACAGCGTAAAACAGAATGACGGTTTCAGGCGTGTTGGGCATGCAGATGGCAAAAATATCACCGGCTTTGAATCCCGAAGCCATCAAACCCCGGCTGCAGTCATCAATTTGGCGGCCCAGCTCGCGGTAGGTCATTCGGGCCCCGAGATAAGATAAAGCTGGCTCATCCGGCCGTTCACGGCACGTCTTCCTTACCAGGGAATACATGGTTTCGTCAGGAATGACGAAAGACGTTTGGAAACTTGGATCGACAATTGAAAAATCGGGAAACTGTTCATACATGGGAAGGCTCCTTTCAGTCCGCGATTGCCGCAGGACCAGCCGCTGCCGCAGAGGCTTCAGTACCGATGAAGGTATTCTACCATTTATGAATGCCATCACCTATACTTGACTGAGGCAGGTAGAGGGGCGGGTGGCAGAAATGGCAAAAAACAAAACCTTGTATGTGTGTGTGGAGTGCGGTCATGAAACCAGCGGCTGGCTTGGCAAATGCCCTTCCTGCAGTGCCTGGAATTCCTTTTCAGCCCGGACGGAAGCTGCCGTTGCCACACCGGGCAGGGCCGGGAGCTGGCTTGAGCCCCGGGAAAGGTCTGGCAGGCCCGATCTGGTCGATCTCTCCCATGTCCAGGCCCGGGAGGAGGTCAAGCAAAAGACTTCGATTGCCGAACTCGATCGTGTTCTGGGTGGAGGCATGGTCAGCGGCTCCCTGATCCTGCTGGGGGGTGACCCGGGAATCGGCAAATCGACACTGGCTCTCCAGATTTTGGGCCACTGCGGTTTTGACCATGTCCTTTATGTCAGCGGAGAGGAATCAGCTTCCCAGATCGGCCTTCGCTATGAAAGGCTGGGCCTTTCGCAAAAGAGGATTCCGCTGCTGACGACGACAAGGCTGTCAGAGATAGAGGAGGCCCTGACCATCAATCAGCCCTCTGTTGCGGTCATTGATTCCATCCAGACCGTCTATGCGGATGACCTGCCTTCAGCGCCCGGTTCGGTGACCCAGGTGCGTGAAGCGGGAATGGGGTTCTTGAGGCTGGCCAAGACCCATGGAATCGCCATCATCCTGACCGGTCACGTGACCAAGGAAGGAGCCATCGCCGGGCCGCGTGTGTTGGAGCATATGGTCGATACGGTTTTGTATTTCGAAGGGGAGAAGGAAAGCCCGTTGCGGATTCTGCGTGCGGTCAAGAACCGTTTCGCCTCGACAGGGGAAATCGGCATCTTTGAGATGACCGAGAAGGGGCTCCTTTCAGTCAGTCAGGCAACCGGTCTTTTCCTTGACAGTGAACCCAAAAATGTGCCTGGTTCAGTTGTCAGCGCTGTTCTGGAGGGTACCCGGCCCTTTCTGCTTGAGATCCAGGCGCTGACGGTTCATTCGAGTTATGGAACGCCGATCCGGATGGCCCAGGGGATTGACCGGTCAAGGCTGATTATGCTGATGGCAGTTGCCGAGAAGAAAACAAAAATGGATCTGAGCTCGCTGGATGCCTATGTCAATGTGGCGGGTGGGATGCGGGTGAAGGGGACATCCATTGATCTTGCCATCCTCGCCGCTCTCCTGTCCAGTGTGCGCGAAGAGCCGGTTTCAGTTGACGCCGTCGTACTCGGGGAGGTCGGTCTTACAGGTGAAATCCGCTCTGTTCCCCGAATCGCTGATGCGCTGGAAGAGGCGTACAGGGCGGGGAAAAACCGCTTTGTTGTCCCGGCCTCAGCCAAGTCCAAATTGCGCCGGTTCGAGAAGCGGGAAGACGTCAGGGTCTATTATGTCAGTGAACTGAATGAAGCCTGCGACTTGCTTTTTTCAAAGGAGATCAGCTTGTGAATTGAGGGGAGGTTCTTCCATGGAAACGGTCGCCGTTCTGCTGGCAGCCGGTCGAGGCAGCCGTTTTGGCAGCAGCGTCAACAAAATCTTCCAGAATATGGGAGGCATTACGGTATTGGAGCGTGCGGCACGCGCTTTGTTAGGCCATCCCGCAATCTCATCCATGATCGTGGTGGGGGCCGCGGGAGAAGAGAACCGGATCGGATCGCTTTTGGCTGGCTCCTTTACTGGCCGCCGTTTCCGGGTGATCAGGGGCGGGGAGACCAGGCAGATGTCAGCCCTGCTGGGCCTGCGTGCTGCACGGGAAATGGCAGCTGACAAGGGAGGGGGCCGGGTCGCTGTTTTGGTTCACGACGCGGCCCGGTGTTTTCTGCGGGCGGATACAGTCACCGTCCTGCTTGAAACCATTAAGCGCTTCCACTGCGGGGCAGCCCCTGCCATTCCGGTCAATGACACCATCCGCCTGATGGACGAGACAGGACGCACCATCCTCAAAACCATGCCACGCGATCGCCTGGCCGCCATGCAGACACCGCAGGGGGCTGATCTCGATGTTCTTTTGGAAGCGGCTGAATTGGCAGAAAAAGAAAAAGTCACGGTCACGGACGACCTGGAACTCCTGATCCGTATCGGTTTCCCGGTGCGCCTGATCAAGGGTGACCCGCTGAATATCAAGCTCACCACTCCGGAAGATTTCTATTTTGCGGAGGCTTGCTGTATTCCCCGGATCGGCTGACATTGCTCCCGGGTCCGGCAGTCATGCAGCACCTTTTGTGTTAAACTGTCAGAAACAAGAAAAGCGCGCAAAAGATGACATCAAATCACATTCAGGAGGCATCTTATGGCTAAGGCACCGGCCCCGACCACGACTCGTTTGCTCACGACAATCAATGCCCGTTACTATCCCGTAGAGGGTGTGGCGGATGCATACTGTCTCGACGGAAAGTTTCCGGGGAAAAGAGAATTGCGTGCGGTCAATCTGACGCTTGACCGCGAGGCGAGGGGTTTTTTGGTTTCCGTTTTCGCCTACCCGTCGGATACGCGATCCCGTCAACTTGCCTGGCAGGAGCCCCTCAGGCGGCTGGCCAACCAACTGGTTTCTGAAACCGGTGATATCGACACGGATATTAATGATCTGGCTGAAACAGCGCTCGATGTCACGGGCGGTTTGAAACTTTCGGAAGAAGCAGCGCGTGCACCCTATTTTGCTGGAATCATTCTCAGAGACGGCGAAATGGCGGCCGTGACGGTCGGAGGAGGTCAGGCTTTCATTTACAGGCAGGATGCGCTTTATCCCCTGACAGGTCAAAGCGGGAGCATGGATGCGGTTGATCTTTACGGTGACGCCGTTGAAGGCCTGGAAGACTTCATTGCCGGCGAGGCGGGAGCCATCCGTTATTCCAATATCGCCCAGGTTGAAGAAGGCGACGTGATTGTCCTTTGCAATGGCGAGCTTTTTGATGTCATCGGGCAGAAAGAATTCATGAGGCACCTTTCAGATGCTGAAGATCCCATGGATGCGGCAGGTTTGCTTATGACTGCTGCCGCCTCCCAGACGCCGGGAACCCCGATCCAGGTCACGGTTTCCAAAGTGGACAGGATCACAGCTGTCGAACAGTCTTCGAAATTCAGCCTGGGACGATTTGCGACCCAAGCCATGGAGCCTGTCATTGCACCGACGCGGGAAACAACGGAGCCGGAACTGGCCCCAACTCAGCGCTATGAGAGACAGGACAAGGTCGACCGCGCCCGCCAGGCCCCTCCCCAGTGGGAAACGGAGGACGGTCCGGACAGCTGGGCCCTGCCTCCCTTGCCGGTAAGTGAGGCGACGGAGCCCTTTGAGGCGGTTGCTCCGCGCATGGGGCATGAGCGGGAGCAGACCCACGGTGATTACCAAGATGATTTCCCTTCATCCGATCCGGCAGCAGGCTGGGAGACACTGAAGAGCGGCGACTATCGCGAGGACAGTCTGCCTCCCTCCGGGGGTGGGGAACTGCCGGTATTTGCCTACTCGCAGGCTGCGCAAAAAAGACACCGCGATGGTTTGCCGCCTTACGATGACTACGACCGGCAAGGCGACTGGGACACCGGTGAAGACCTTGACCGGGCGCCCCGCGATTACGATCCCTACGGCGATTACGACGACTTCGATGATGGTTACGGAAGAAAGCGGACCGGACGGCCGGATGGGAAAAGACGCCTGGTCTTTTACGCTATTTTGCTGGCCATTATTGTTGTTTGCATTGTTGCCTTGATCAAGTTGCTGGCCGGCGACAAGAAGAAGCCGGTTGAAACGGAACCGGCGACTACTGCGCCGCTGATCATCCCGACGCAATCGATGCCGCCGCCCACCACAGTGCCGACCGAACCGACGGAACCTGTGACAACAGAGCCGGAGGGCCAGACCCATATTGTCGTCGCCGGGGATACCTGGTGGGGCATCTGCATGAGGTACTATGACAGAGCCAGCGAATCACTTTGCGAAAAACTGGCCGAGTATAACGACATGAGCGTGAGAAACCTTTACGTGGGCAATAAGGTCAAGATACCGCCCCTGTCTGAACTTCTGGGCGACTGATCGAACTTTTGCCAAGCGCGTTATAATAAGGCCCGGGGGATCCGGGCCTTTGCACATAAACTCATTCAAAGGAGATTCATTAGTGAAAGCCTTAAGCCTGAATACCATCCGCAGTCTTTTTCTTGACTATTTCGAAAAAAAAGACCACTTGGTTCTGCCCAGTTTTCCCCTGATCCCGGAGAATGATCCCTCCATCTTATTGATCAACGCAGGGATGACGCCGCTCAAATCATGGTTCACGGGGGCAGAAACTCCGCCTTCCCCCCGGGTTGCCACCTGCCAGAAATGCATCCGGACCCCGGACGTTGAGAGAGTCGGCAAAACAGGGCGCCACGGCACCTTCTTTGAGATGCTGGGCAATTTTTCTTTCGGGGACTACTTTAAAAAAGAAGCCATCGAGTGGGCCTTGGATTTTTCCCTGAACACGTTGGAACTTGCCAAAGAGCGCATTTATATAACCATCCATGTCGATGACGATGAAGCCTTCCGGCATTGGGTCAGCGCCGGCATCCCCCCCGAAAGGATCTCGCGTTTTGATGAAGAGAACTTTTGGGAGCACGGCACAGGTCCCTGTGGCCCCTGCTCCGAGCTTTTCTACGACCGGGGAGAGAAATATGGATGCGGAAGCCCTGATTGCGGGGTCGGTTGCGAGTGCGACCGCTACATGGAATATTGGAATCTTGTTTTCACCCAGTTCAATAAGCTGGAAGATGGCACTTACCAGCCGCTTGAAAAGAAAAATATCGACACGGGCGCTGGCCTGGAAAGGATCGCAGCCATCGTGCAGGAAGTGGGCGGCATGTTCGAGGTCGACACCATCCGGGCCATCCTGGACAAGGTCTGCCAGGAGACCTCGACGGTTTACGGTGTCAACGAAAAGGACGATATTGCCATCCGCATTGTTACCGACCACGTTCGTTCCGCCATGATGATGATTGCCGACGGAATTATCCCTGGCAATGAGGGGCGGGGCTATGTGCTCCGCCGCCTGATCAGGCGCGCTTCACGCCAGGGCAGGCTTCTTGGCCTTGACCGGCCCTTCCTGTCACCCATCATGCGGACCGCGATCAGCCAATCCAGTGAATACTACCCGGAACTCCGCCAGGAAGAACTGATTATTTCCATTTTGGAGGGTGAAGAAAAACGCTTTGACCGGACCATCCGGCAGGGCATGACACTGCTGGACGAGGCTTGCGAAAAGGAACAGGCAAAAGGTTCCCGGATCCTTCCCGGTGATGTCGCCTTCCGCCTGCACGATACTTTCGGATTCCCTATCGAATTGACCGTGGAGATTGCGGGGGAGAAGGGCATGCGCGTCGACATGGACGCCTTTGGGGAGGCAATGAAAGAGCAGCGGCTTCGCGCCCGCCAGGATTTTCACGAAAAATCCTCGACTGCATGGGGGAGCATCGCTCTCCCTGACCAGGTACGCCTTTTGGAACCGACCCGTTTTGACGGATATGAGCAGCTTGACACCGAAGTGCCGCTGCGCTTTATTCTCAAACTCCGGGAGGACGGCCAGGCGCTGGCCGCCGCCGATTCAGCGGATGAAGGTGAAGAAGTCTACCTGGTTGCCGATGCGACACCCTTTTATGCGCAAGGCGGAGGGCAAAGGGGGGATGCTGGGCTGGCGCAACAGGATGGCGGCGAAGCCGGAATTATCACGACAGAGAGGACGGGAGACGGGATTGTTCTGCATCTGGCCCGTGTAACCGCAGGTTCTCTGCGCACAGGGCTGCCAATCCGCTTCTCGGTTGACGCCATTGAAAGGAAAGCGACAGCCAGGAACCACACCGCCACCCATTTGCTCCATTCAGCGCTCCGCGCAATCCTGGGCGAACACACCACCCAGAAGGGATCCTATGTCTCTCCGGAAAGGCTTCGTTTTGATTTTCAGCACCATGGGCCCCTTTCGCATAAAGAAATACGCGCAGTCGAATTCTATGTCAACCAGGCTGTACTGGCTGACTATCCGGTCAAGGTCGAAATGATGACCCTGGAAGAAGCGAAGGCGTCCGGTGCCGTTGCCCTCTTCGGAGAAAAATATGATGCCCGCGTCCGGGTCGTTTCATGCGGCCAGCTGTCCCGGGAGCTCTGCGGGGGAACACACCTGACTTCGACGGGTGAAATTGCCCTTTTTCGCATTATTTCAGAGGCGGGCATCGCTTCAGGGATCCGCCGTATCGAGGCGGTAACCGGGGCCCGGGCCCTGGAGGAAGCCGACTGTGATGCCGAAACCGTCTACGCGCTGGGGCAGTTCTTGCGCGTGCCGCGGGAGGAACTTCTGGACAAGGTCATTGCCCAGGAAGACAGGATCCGGTTGCTGCGCGATGAATTGAGACAACTGGAGCGCGAAAAATTGGCCGGTTCGGTGGAGGACCTGAACGAAAAAGAACAGGACATTGGCAAGTTTCGCGTCCTTTTCCATGAATTCCCCGGCTATGAGGCCCGGGAATTGCGTGAGGCCGGCGACCGGCTGAGAGACAAGCTGGGGGAGAATGCCGTCATCCTGCTTGCGGGCAGGGGGGAGGACAAGGTATTCTGGCTGGCCATGGCAGGCAAGGGAGCGGTCGAAAAAGGAATCAAGGCGGGCGATCTGGTCAGGGAAGCTGCCAGGATCACGGGAGGAAGAGGCGGAGGCCGCCCCGACATGGCACAGGCCGGCGGCCACGAGGTCAGCAAGGTGCGAGAAGCGCTCGAAGCCGTGCGCAGTCTGGTTGAGGCAGCTGCCAAATGAGAAAGAGTCAAGAAATGGAAGATTGTATATTTTGCAAGATAATTGAAGGGACCATTCCTTCGGCCAAGGTATTCGAAAATGACGATGTGGTCGCCTTTAAGGACTTGAATCCCGTCGCGCCGGTTCACGTCCTGATTGTCCCAAAAAACCATTTTTCAGATCTTTACGAGATGTCATCGACGCCGCAGGGTCTCGAAATACTTACCCGCCTCTATAGAGCCTTCCCGGAAATCGTGCGCGCCTGCGGTTTGGAATCAGCCGGTTTCAGACTGATCAACAATTGCGGGGAGGATGCCGGCCAGACTGTCATGCACGTCCACTTCCACCTGATCGGAGGGCTTGAGCTTGGACCTCGGATTATCTAGCCTTTTTCTTCTCCGTTAATGGCCTTCAGGAGGGTCCGGATTTTTGTTGTAGGATCCAGGAGCGATGAGAGGGAGGCATTGTGATTGAGGGCATCGATGATCAGGGCGACGAAACGGGAAACACTGACGTCCCTGTACCAGGGGGCTGCCAGAAGCTCCGGTGCCCGGTAAATCAGGTTGGTGCAAAAAACGGCATCAATCGTTCCCTCTTCATAAGCTCTGTTGAAGGCCTCAAGGCCGTCGGTAAAGAGGCCGAAAGTCGCCACGCAGAATATCCGTCTGGCACGGCTCGCCTTCAATGTCTTGGCGATCTCCAGCATGGATTCGCCTGATGAAATCATGTCATCGACAATCATCACGTCGCGCCCGGCAACGGGCTGCCCGAGAAATTCGTGGGCGATAATGGGGTTGCGGCCGTTTTTGATGACAGTGTAGTCCCGCCGCTTGTAGAAGGTTCCCAGGGGGATGCCAAGGACAGACGCATAGTACATGGCGCGGTAGATGGCACCTTCATCGGGGCTGATCATCATCATCTCGTCGTGGACAAAGCGGATATCGGGGAAAGATCTGATCATGGTTTCCAGAACCTGATAGGTGGTGGGCACATTTTCAAAGCCGGATGTAGGGGTTGCGTTAGCCACCCGGTCGTCGTGAGCATCGAAGGTAATAAAATTGTCGACACCCAGCTGATCGAGTTCAATCAGCATGTGCGCGCAGTCAAGCGATTCACGTGCATTTCTTCGATGCTGGCGTCCCTCGTAGAGGTAGGGCATGATGACGTTGATCCGGCGCGCCTTGCCCGATGAGGCCAGAATGACCCGTTTCAGGTCCTGGTAATGGTCGTCCGGACTCATTCTGTTGAGGGATCCGCGCATCTTATAAGTAACCGAGTGATTGGTCACATCGCAGAGAATGTAGAGATCATGTCCCCTGACGGTGCTCTCGATGACTGCCTTGCCCTCACCGGAGGAAAAGCGGAAGGTGTTGACCGGCACGTGGAAATCGTCCCGCATAAAACCTGGCGAAACTTTTGCAGGCATGGCTCCCGACAAGTAGTCTTTCCGCCTGGCGATCAGGGCCCTGTTGACCTCACCGGAGAAGTCAAGCGCTCCTTTCAAGGCAATCAGGGCGACAGGTGCGATGGGCAACATGGGATTGTTTCCGTATTGATCATAGGTGTAATAGTTGCTGTCGCCTCTTTTGAAGGACTTCTGGAACTCTTCAGCTGTCATGGTATTTCTCCTGCTTATTGCCTTCCTGCAAAATCTGAAAATGTAAGCTGTCTGTCTTCGATGCTGTCGCCTTCGTCTCCCTGCAAAAACCGGTAACCGCCTCGTTCCAGCAAGGCATCGATGCGCGCAGCCGGAGCCATCAGCCTTGACAGGGAAGCATCGTGGTTCAGGGCGGAAATCAAGAGGGCCAGGTCATCTGCCATGGGAATATCGGTGTACCAGGGCGACGACAAAACCTCCGGCGGCCTGTAGGACATATCAGTGGAAAAAACCCGCTCGATGATTCCGCTCTCCCAGGCCTGCCTGATGTGACCGATCCCCTCGGTGAACTGGGTGTAGGAAACGGAACAGATGATCCGGTTGGCGCCGCGCGACTTCAGTTCGCTTGCGCTGGCAACCAGATCCCTGCCGCTGTCCAGCATGTCAGCGACAATGATGATGTCCTTGCCTTCGACCGAATCCCCCAGATAGGTTCGGGTCATCACCTGGTGGGGCTGCCCCTCAATATATTGGAAGTCCCGGCGCATGTAGAATATGCCCAGGGGGACTTTCATGGCGGAGGCAAAGAAAATGCAGCGGTTGATGCTGACCTCATTGGGGCTCACAATCATCAGTGAATTACTGTCGATCTTCAGGTCCGGTATGGTTTCAAGGATGGTGCGAATGCTCTGATAGGAGGTGGGGAAGGATTCAAAATTTGAGTTAGGCACGGCATTGGCGACGCGGGAGTCATGGGCGTCGAAGGTAATAAAATTGTCGATCCCCAAACTGAAAAGATAACGGAGCATGGCTCCGCAATCGAGCGATTCCCTGGCAGATTTCCGAAACCGCCTCCCTTCAAAGAGGTAGGGCATGATCACATGAATGCGGGCGGCTGAGTCGCGTGATGAAAGAATGAGGCGGATCAGATCCAGGAAGTGCTCATCAGGTGCCATCGACACGTCGGCGACGTATCGGCTATAATGGGCGCCGTAGTTAAGGACATCGGTCAGTATAAAAAGATCGTGGCCCCGGACCGAATCGATAATCTGTGCCTTGCCCTCGCCGGAACTGAAACGGGTCAGATCGACTTTAATCCGGTATTCGCTCCGGACATAGCCGGGAATTCCAAGCAGTTCGGGGTTTTGTCTGGCGGCTTCCTGCCTTCTCAAGCTGAGCTGGTGGTTGATGCGTTCCGCAAGTGCGGGGTCGAGCTGCTCCGTTATCAGGCCGATGGGTCCGTATGAATCAAGGACAGGATCATCCCCGAAAAGGTTTTTAACAGACTGTTCGGCCGGAAAAGCAAGGTTAGACATACAGGATCCTCCGGTGGCACAATTATAGCAGATGAAAAGGTTGTGACAGTGGCCAAGACGAAAAAACGAAAAATGGAAACAGCCGGTATTGCATATGTAGCGGCCGCTTCAAGTAAACAGTTTCCAAAGCCGTCCAGACGGGAAATTGTCTTCGTCGGCCGGTCCAATGTTGGGAAATCGACCCTGCTCAACGCCCTCAGCAAGCGGAAAAACCTTGCGAGAACCAGTAAAACGCCGGGAAAAACCCGGATGGTGTTTTTCTATGATGTATCGCCTGATTTCTATTTTGTCGACTTGCCGGGTTACGGCTATGCCAAAACATCGCAGAGAGAGAAAGAGATTTTTTCAAAGGTTACTGAGCAGTACTTTGAAGCGGGAAGACCGATCGCCCTGGTCCTGGTACTCCTTGATATACGTCGGGGATTCAGTCAGGCGGATCTTCAAATGCTTGATTACCTGAGCCATTATGAGATGGACTGGCAGGTGGTCCTGACCAAGGCCGACAAACTCTCAAAGCAGCAGGTCGCCAAAGCCGAGCAGGAGGCATTGGCCGTCATCCGGCCTTACGTTCAAAAGAAGGGCTGCCCCTTGTTGAACCCCCTGTCCGTTTCTGCGGGGCTCAGTCCGGGTGACGAGCGGATGAAAAGGCTGGAAGACCGGATGATTGAGAGGCTCGGAAGCGCATTCGCGTCGATTTGACACGGAACTGAAGAAAAAGGGGAAGAAAGACTTTCCGTAAAATCCAGCCGGTCCGCATAATCCGGACATGGCAGAAAGTCTGGGAAGAGAGAGCTTGATGCGTCTTGTCGCCATGCGGCCCGGCGCCCTTTGTTTCGTTCTTCTTTTCTCTTTTTCATTTTTCAGTTGCCGGCTGAGAATCGCGCGATGGGAAAGACGGGTTCCAGAAGGAGCGATCAACTTTACCGGCCTGGTTGTGGAGGCCGGCAACCCCCTGCCCGGTGATCCGCATGGGGTTCGGGCGCAGAAGATCCGGCTGGCCGATGGAACCCCTGTTCTGATCCGCACGGACCTCCCCGCACAAAAAGGAGACCGGATCGAGGGGCGGGCAGTATTTGAGTGCGCAGAAGGCGCAAGAAATCCCGGCGGTTTCTCGGAACGTAACTGGCTTTGGTCCAGGGGAGCCGTTTGGATCGGGCGGTCAGGCAGCTTCCGGCTTGACCCGCGCCAGGGTTTTTTTCTTTGGTTCGCAAGGCTGCCGGACCGGATCCGTGATTTCGTCCGTCAGCATCACTTGCCCTTGTGGGAGAGCCGCTGCGGACCCCTGATCCTGTCACTTGTGACAGGCGATACACGTCTTCTCCAGGACCGGCAGACTTTCTTTCTGCGCAGCTCGGGGCTTTCTCATTTGACCAGTGTATCAGGGACCCACCTGATCTTGCTGCTTGGCCCCCTCATGTGGCTTGCGCGAAAATCCAGGCTGCCCCTCAAAGCCAGACAATGGGCGATCCTCCCCCTGATCCTCCTGCCGGGTATCCTGAGCGGCTGGAAGAGCGGCATCAGCCGGGCGTCACTGGTTCTTTTCGCATCAAAACTGGATTTTTTTACCCGGCTCCGGCGTGATGGGTTCAACCTTCTTCTATTAATCGGTTCGATCTTGCTGGCCGCCAAGCCCTACGCGATTTTTGACCAGTCATTTTGGATGAGCCTGTCAGCGGCCGGGGCGGTATTCCACACAGCCAAGCGGCTTTCAGGACGATCCGGATCCCCGGTTTACACAAAACTGAGGGCTGCCATGGTTTTTTCGGCGGCTGCCCAGGGGGTCATCCTCCCTTATCAGATCACGACAGCGCCAGGCATCCATTTGCTGTCCCCTTTTTTGAATATGGCCGCCTTGCCTTTGGCCGCTTACCTGATGGCCGCAAGTTATCCCGCCCTCTTTGTCTTATCCTTTCTGCCCCGGTCCTCCGAGCTCTTTGCCCCGACGACGCGCGCGATTGCCGCTTTGTTGAACCCGGCTGCTGATCTTCTTATGTGGATGTCGGAAGCAGTTGCCAAGACACACGCTGCTTTCATCCCTTTGAAGTGGTGTCTGCTTTTTCTGCCGCTGATCGCATTTTGGGCTTGGTTTTTTGCAAAAAAGAAGAGAAAATTGCCGCCGGCTGCCGCCCTGGCAGCTTCGTCGCTTGGCTGGCTGCTCGTGGTATGTCTTGCCATCTTTTCCACGCCGGCGGCCAAAGTTATCTTTTTTGATGTGGGGCAGGGAGATGCAACTTTGTTTATCACGGAGAGCGGCCAGACGCTGATAATCGACGGAGGTGATAAAAACCACGGTTACCGGACCATCATCCCTGCGGCCAGGATGCAGGCGCTGGGCAAGATTGACCTTGCCATTGTCACACACGCTCACAACGATCACGCCTGGGGGATCGCGGAACTCATGGATGCCGGATTGATCGGACACCTGTGCCTGCCAGCGGTCGAAGCCGACAGTCAGACCGGGCCCCTGCATGAAGAAGACATGACGGCCTTGCTTTTGGAGATGGCGAAAGAGTCAAATCTGCCTGTCACCCTTTTGCAGGCAGGGGATTCAATCAGGCTTGGAAAGAGCCTGATTGAGGTTCTGCACCCGGATTCAAGGAGCGGCCGGGTTGATCTGAATGAGGCCTCCCTTGTGATGCGCGTGACGATGGGGGGGCTGTCTCTTCTAATGACCGGCGATCTGACCGAAGAAGGTGAGCGGGCCATCCTCAGGTCGCGGGTCGATTGTTCAGCGGATCTGCTGCACGTCGCCCACCACGGTTCCAGGCATTCAAGTTCAGCGGATTTTCTGGAAGCCTCCAATCCAAAGACTGCCCTGATTTCCTCGGGCCGCAACAACCGTTATGGGCACCCCCACCTCCATGTCTTGGACAGGCTTGACCAAAGGGCGGTCCGGATCCTGCGGACGGATGAGAGCGGGGCCGTTTTCTTGAAGATTCGGGGAGGAAAGGGTAGGATTACAACGTGGCTGCCCTGTGCCGGCCGCACAGAATGAGGTGGGAATATGATACCGGTCATCGACAAATGGATGGATTACCGCGAAACAGGAAATGACCTGGAAAGAGGGATAGACCGTCCCGCCTATATCCTGACTGGAGAAGAGCTGTTTTTGGTCCGCCAGATACGCGACCGGATTGTTGCGGCACTGGTGTCGCCGGGGTCAGAATCCATGGATCTTGTCAAGCTGTCAGGCGATGGGAAACCTTCCTCGATTGACGCGGAAGGTCTTCTCGCAGAGATAGGGACTCCCCCCTTTCTTTCGGCTCACAAGGTTATCCAGATCGATCAAAGCGGCTTTTTCTCATCGCAGGCCTCATCGGGCGTTTCAGGGGAATTGGCCCGGGTACTCGGGCACCTTCCGGAAAACTGCCATCTTGTTTTTACGGAAGAATCGGTTCATTCCTCCAACCCCCTGCTCCGGCAGATGAGAAAGCAGGGAACCCTGTCAGCCCGTTTCGGCCAGCAGAAGGCCCCGGATCTGCAAGCTTGGATTTCGGCGCTTTGCGGCCGGGAAAAACTTCGCATTACCAGGGAAGCAGCTGACTCCCTGATCCGACGTTGCGATTATTCGATGTCTGCGATTTTCAGTGACTTGTCAATTATCTTCCTGTATTTTCACTTTACAGAAAAGCGCGATGTCACCCTGGCTGACATTGAATATCTGGGCCGCGAAGACCTGACCGGCAAAATTTTCGATTTGACGGACGCAATAGCCGCCGGCAGGGTGGACGAGGCGCTCGGGCGCCTCGATGTTCTTCTTGCGCGCAGAGAGGCCCCTTTGTTCATCCAAACCATGCTGGCCCGCCAGACTCGCGACTTGCTGATCGCTGCCGAATGTGAAAGCAGTGACCGGATTTTGGAAAGCGGTGTCACCCAAAGCCAATTTTTCGCCCGCAAGCTTGCCAGGCAGGCAAAGAGCTTCACCATGCAAGGTCTGGAAGCCATGATGGAGAATTGCTTTCAGGCGGATCTTGCGGTAAAAACCGGGAGGCTCGGCAGTGAGGAAGCCTTATCCATCCTGGTCATAAGAGCTTGCGGAGCTGCCTGAAAAGCAGCCATTTCTCATTTTCCTGAATTTATCTGCTGATTCCTGGCCGGGCAGGTTTTGCCGGCCTCTTGTTTGAGCGGAAACAAATGAAAGGATGAGAGAGGATGGAAGTGAATCGAGGAAGCAAAGAACAGGGTGATTTCCTGACCATGAAAGAATTACCCCTGTCGGAAAGGCCCTACGAGAAGGCGGAGCGAAAGGGAATCGGAGCGCTGGGTCACGCTGAGTTGCTGGCCATCGTTCTGACATCAGGAAGGAGCGGGGAGACCGCCATTCAGATTGCCCAGAAGATACTCCTCAAAAGTGAAGGACTGAAAGGGCTGCTTGAGATCAGTTCCGAGGAACTGCAGGAGATACCGGGCATCGGGCGGGTCAAGGCGGTCCGGGTGCTGGCCGCAGTTGAACTTGGACAGCGGGCCGTCGCGGAGCGGCGTTCTGAGGTCAGAACACCAGCCCTGGGCCCGGACGACGTAATACGGCATGTAGAGGCGACCATGCGCTATTTGCCCAGAGAGGAGTTTCATGTCCTCCTGCTCGACACCCGGAATCGAATCATCAAGTCGGTTCGGATCTCCCAGGGGGGGCTGGCGGCTGCCGTTATCCACCCGCGGGATATTTTCCGTGAAGCAGTCAAGGCAAACGCTGCCTCCATTGTCCTGGTTCACAATCACCCAAGCGGGGACTCTTCGCCTTCGCAGGCGGATATCGAGTCGACCAGAAAATTCGCGGAACTGGGAAAGATGATGGGGATTCCGGTACTCGATCACGTCATTATCGGTGCGGAATCTTCCTCCAGCTTCAGCAGGCTGGGTCTGTTCGAGTAACGTATTTGTAGGT